>DSLFC04102__coassemble_528_pt1 | contig 64237 bp, 54 predicted proteins | sample DSLFC04102__metabat2_high_PE_037 | metagenome-assembled genome bin DSLFC04102
CGGGGCTGGCCGTGGGCGCGGGGGTGGGGGAGGGCGACGGGGCAGGGGTGGGCGCGGCGCTCACAGCGGCGGGCGCGGCCGGCGCCGCGGGCGCGGAGGCCGGCTCCTCGTTCCGGGCGCGGCCGGCGAACACCGCCACCGCCAGGGCGAGGCAGCACACCGCCGCGAAGATGCACAAAAGGGCGAGCCTGCGCATAACAGCGCTCCTTTCCGAGGGTCAGCCACCCTCGCTCATCACCACCACGTTGGCCCGGGCGGGCAGGCAGGCGGCCCAGTCGTCCTGCCGGCTCAGCCAGCCGTAGCCCTCGCACAGGTGGTCGGGACAGGGGGAATCCACAAAGGCGATGGCTCCGTCCTTCACCTCCAGGTGGATGGTGTAAATGCCGGTGTCCACGTCGTAGCGGGCGTCCTTGTCCAGCGGGATCTCCATGGTCTTGCCGTCCTCGCCGTAGGTCAGCAGGGCGGTGCCCCCCGACGGCCGCAGCTGCAGCAGGGCAAACAGCGCCAGCGCCGCCGCCAGCAGCACGCCGGCAAAGATCAGGTTGGTCTTCAGGGCCTTTTTGTCCTTCATGAACGAGTCCTCGCGTTTCTCTGAATTCCCCTTCATTATAACAGAAAATACCCGGCGGGCAAATGGTTTTCAAGGCGGCGCGCCGGTGGTATAATAGACGGGAGAACTGCCGCGGCCCCCGCGGCACAGAGAGTATCGACCGATCCAAAAGGAGATAAACAACTATGCTGATCGAACAATACCGCGCCGCGGCGGAGGCCTTTGTGGCCCAAAACCGCGACAACGTCGTCCGCGACATCAAGCGCCTGGTGGATGTGCCCAGTGTGGAGGGCGCGCCCGAAGAGGGCAAGCCCTTCGGCCCCGGCCCCGCCGCCGCCCTGGCGGAGGGCCTGGCCATCGCCGGGGAGATGGGCCTTTCCACCCACAACTGCGAAAACTACATCGGCTGGGCCCAGCTTGCGGGCGCCACCGACGCCCAGATCGCCACCATCACCCATCTGGACGTGGTGCCCCAGGGCAACGGCTGGACCGCCGACCCCTTTGATATGCAGGTGCGGGACGGCTGGCTCATCGGCCGCGGCGTGGCGGACGACAAGGGCCCCAGCGTGCTGTGCCTGTACGCCCTGAAGTTTCTGAAGGAGAACAACGTCCCCCTGAAGTACACCGTGCGGGCGCTGCTGGGCGCCAACGAGGAGACGGGCATGAAGGACGTGGACTACTATCTGGAGCACTACGCCGCCCCCGCCTTCTGCTTCTCGCCGGACGCCGAGTTCCCGGTGTGCAACGGGGAGAAGGGCGGCTTCAACGGCGAACTGGTGAGCGGGCCGCTGGCGGGCAACCTGCTGGAGTTCGAGGGCGGCGTGGCCCACAACGTCATCCCCGACCGGGCCAGCTGCCTGGTGAAGGGGGACATCGCGCAGCTTTCCGAGCGCCAGGGCATCACCCTGGAGGCGGAAAACGGCGCGGTGCGCATCCGGGGCTGGGGCAAGGGCGGCCACGCCGCCATGCCCGCCGGCACGGTGAACGCCATCGGCCTCATCGTGGACTACCTGCTGGACAACGGGCTTTGCACCGAGGCGGAGAACGAATTTTTGAAGGTGCTGCAAAAGCTGCACCACGCCACCGACGGCAGCGGGGTGGGCATCGCCGCGAAGGACGAGGCCTTTGACCCCCTCACCATCATCGGCGGCATGATCACGATCCGGGACGGACGCATCCGGCAGGATCTGGACTGCCGGTATCCCACCAGCATCACCGGTGAGGAGATCGCCCGGCGGCTGGCCGACGCGCTGGGCAAGGCCGGCACGGTGGAGGACGCCCGCTGGAAAAAGCCCTTCTACATCAGCGCCGACGACCCGGCCATTCAGGCCCTGGTGGACACCTACAACCAGGTCACCGGCGAAAACGCCAAGCCCTTCACCATGGGCGGCGGCACCTACGCCCGGCACTTCCCCCGGGCGGTGAGTTTCGGCCCCGAGCGGCTGGACACCGTGCTGCCGGAATTTGCCGGCCCGATGCACGGCGCCAACGAGGGGGCCAACATCGACCAGCTGATGCAGGCGCTGAAGATCTACATCCTGGCGCTGCTGCGGCTGCAGGACATCGAACTGTAACTGATTTTTGAGGGAAAAACAGGGTCAGGATCCGCGGGCGTGTACCGGGGATCCTGACACCTTGACAGAAAAAGCCGGCGGTTTTGTGTGCACAGTGCGCAAAACCGCCGGCTTTTTCGCCGGCAAAGGGGTGCCGTTCGCTTTAGGGGCGGCGCCCCGGGGCCGTGGGGCAGAGGGCGCGCTGCCGGGACAAAGGGCGCGGCCCCCTGCGGCCGCGAAGCCCGGATGGGCAGACCAAAAAGCGGCCCCCGCGCTGTTGCGGGGGCCGCTTTTGTGCGTTTCAGGCCATCAGAAGAACAGGTCCTTGCCGGGATACACCGGCTCCATCGTGAGGCGCACCCCCAGCTTGCGCAGGGTGCCCTCGTCGCCGCTGTGCAGCATCTGGGTGGAGTGCATGTCGCAGTCCCGCAGGTCCTTGAGGGCGGCCAGGGCCCGGGCGGCAGTCTCGTCGGTGGCGGCGCTCACCGCCAGGCCCGCCAGCACGTCGTCCACCTTCAGCACGCTGGCCCGGCTGTGGAGGTAGTCCACCTTGAGGCGCAGCAGCGGCACCAGCACCTGCTGGCTGATGAGCAGCACCTCGTCGGGGATGCCCGCCAGCGCCTTGATGCTGTTCAGCACGGTGGCGCTGGAGGCGCTCATCAGATCGCTGGCTTTGCCGGTGACGATCTGCCCGTCCGGCAGCTGCAGCGCCGCCGCGGGGCTGCCGCTGGCGCGCTGCTTTTCCAGCGCCGGGGCCACCACGGCCCGGCTGTCGGTGCCCACGTCCAGCTGCTGCAGGATGCTCTCGATCTTGCGCAGAGCCGCCTCGCTGGCCTTGCCCTGCTTTGCGTCGCAGGCGGCCTTGTAGTAGCGGCGCAGGATCTCCTGGGTGGCGGCCTCGCGCACCACCTTGTCGTCGAAGATGGCGTAGCCCGCCATGTTCACCCCCATGTCGGTGGGGCTGCGGTAGAAGTTTTTGTCGCCGGTGATGCGGGCCAGGATGTTCTGCACGATGGGGAAGGCCTCCACATCCCGGTTGTAGTTCACGGTGGTCTCGCCGTAGGCCTCCAGGTGGAAGGGGTCGATCATGTTCACGTCGTCCAGGTCGGCGGTGGCCGCCTCGTAGGCCAGGTTCACCGGGTGCTTCAGGGGCAGGTTCCAGATGGGGAAGGTCTCGAATTTGGCGTAGCCCGCCATCACCCCCCGCCGGTACTCGTGGTACACCTGGGAGAGGGCGGTGGCCAGCTTGCCGCTGCCGGGGCCCGGGGCGGTGAGCACCACCAGGGGCTTGGTGGTCTCGATGTAGGGGTTGGAGCCGTAGCCGGCGTCGGAGCAGATGTGGTCCACCGCCATGGGGTAGCCGGCGATGGGCCGGTGGACGTAGTTCTTCACCCCCCGGCTGGAAAGCTTCTTGGCGAAGGCGTCGGCGGCGGGCTGGCCGGTGTACTGGGTGATGACCACGCTGTTCACCGCGATGTCCATGGCGGTGATGTCGTCGATGAGGCGCAGCACCTCCATGTCGTAGCTGATCCCCAGGTCCGCCCGCATCTTGGTCTTTTCGATGTCGCCGGCGGAGACGCAGAAGATGATCTCCGCCTTGTCCCGCAGTTCGTGCAAAAGGCGGATCTTGCCGTTCACGTCAAAGCCGGGCAGCACCCGGGCGGCATGGTAGTCGTCGAACAGCTTGCCGCCGAACTCCAGGTACAGTTTGCCCTTGAATTTGTCGATCCGGGCCAGGATGTTCTCGGTCTGTTTTTGAATGTAAAGCTTGTTGTCAAATCCGATCCGCATACACATTACCCTCGCCATGTTTCAGAGTGAGTTCAATACTTATACAGGATACCACGCGCCCCGGCCCAATGCAAGAAAAACCGCGGCTTGAGGCGCAAAAGGGCCTGCGGCCCGCCCGCGAAAATGCCGGCGAAAAAAGTTCGAAAATTCCCCCTTGCATTTTGGCGCGGACCGTGCTATAATAAACGTCGTCGCGGAGGATTAGCTCAGCTGGTTAGAGTGCCTGCATCACACGCAGGAAGTCTGGGGTTCGAGTCCCTAATTCTCCACCACAACAAACAGATCCGAACCTTGTGCCGGTTGGCAATGGGTTCGGATTTGTTGTTTATACGGGCTGGCATCGCGGATCGCATGCCGCCGGGATCGAATTTACGGAGGAACTGTTATGGAACGAATCGCGAGCTTTACGATCGACCATCTGCGGCTGCTGCCCGGCTTGTATGTCTCCAGGCGGGACCGGCAGGGGGACTGTGTGGTGACCACCTTTGATCTGCGGATCACGGCCCCCAACCGCGAGCCGGTCATCGACGTGCCGGCGCTGCACACCATCGAGCACCTGGCGGCCACCTACCTGCGCAACGCGCCCCGCAAAGACGAGATCGTGTATTTCGGGCCCATGGGCTGCCGCACCGGCTGCTACCTGGTGATGTTCGGGGACCTGAACCCCCAGGATGTTCTGGAGATGGTGCTGGACATGTGCGACTTTATCCTGCGCTATGAGGGGGAGATCCCCGGCGCCCGGCCGGAGGAGTGCGGCAACTACTCCGAACAGAACCTGAACATGGCCAAATACTACATCAGAAAGTACAAAGAGGAACTGACGGCCCACCGGCGGTTCACATACCCCGCCTAAAGGCCGCGGCGGCGGGCCCCGGCCCCGCCGCCGCGGCAAAAATTTTTTCGGCGCCCGCGCTCCCGCCCGCCCCGGCTGGAAAAAAATGGGGGCAGTGTGCTATACTGATGGTATCGGCGGGCGGAAAACGCCGCCAAAAGCCTCAAGCCGCTTGAAGGGTGGGACGTACCGGATGTATCAGAAATACAGCATCGGCAAGATGGCCTCGCTGCTGGGCATCTCCGCCGAGGCGATCCGCTACTACGAGAGCAAGGGCATCATCCGCCCGCTGCGGGACCCGGAAACCGGCTACCGCTACTACAGCACCTGGGACCTGCACATGCTGCTGCGGGCCCGCCACTACCAGCGATACGGCTTCTCCCTGGAGCAGGTGAGCGAGGTGTTCCGCAGCCGGGAACTGGGTTTCATCCAGGACCGCCTGCGGGACCAGGAGGCCGCGGTGGAGCACGAGATCATCTTTCAGATGAACATGCTCAAGCGCATCCGCCAGAGCCAGGCCATGATCCAGGACGCCCGGGAGAGCGTGGGCGTTTTCAAGCTGGCCCAGCGGCCCGGCATCTACCGCATCAACACCCAGCAGAACTACACCCTCTTCCGGGACAAGGCCCAGCTGGGCCTTGTCGCCGAATGGGCGGAAAAGGAGCCCTTTGTCTACTCCTGCGCCGTCTTTTACGAGGACCGCATCCGGGCGGGGGACTCCCACTTCGACTTCGGCATGGGCCTCAACGAGGAGTACGCCGAATTTCTGCAGGTGAAACAGGGCTCCGGCGTGCAGTACTATCCTCCCTGCCCCTGTGTGCACACCTGCGTGCCCTCCCGCTCGGGCCAGTACCTCACGCTGGACAGCCTGCGCCCCGGCTTCGACTGGCTGCGGCGCAACGGCCTGGACCTGGCAGGGGACGTGGTGACCCAGGTGGTGTGCATGACCAAACCGGAGGAGGAGTATTTCAACTGGCACATCGTGTGGTATCCCGTGGCCCCGGGCTGACCGGGGCCGGACGGCCCGGCGAAAGCGCATCCCCCGCTGTCGGGGGCCCCGCCCCGGGCGCCCGCCTCGCCGACGGAAAATCGCCCGCCGCGCCCCGGCGGAAAAATGCCTGCCGTACCGACGGAAAATCGCCCGCCGCGCCGACGGAAAATGCCCGCCGGCCCCGGCGGAAAAACGCCCGCCGCCCGCGGAAAAGGCTCCCGTCCTGCCGCCTGCGGGCCTGCCAAAACGAAAATCAGCGCCGTCCCTGTTGTTGTTTTTCACAACGGGGGCGACTTTTTTTGTGGCAAAATGCCGGATTGACATTAAAATAACTTGAATCCCTATACTGTTGTGCGGAAACAAAAAAAGATCCTTTTGCCGGCGGGCCCCTGGAAAAGGATCTCTTTGTTACCCGGGATCGTTAAATCCACAACGTTATAAATGCAACGATATGCTTTGAGGGAGCGAGGAACGATGAGTGAGGAAAAGAAAGTCGTGCTGATCACCGGCGCCGCCATGGGCCAGGGCCGTGCCCACGCGGTAAAGTACGCCCAGAACGGGTTCAATGTGGTGGTGGCGGACATGCTGGACGTGGAGGACGCCCGCTTCCAGGAGACCATCCGTGAACTGGAGGCCCTGGGCGCCGAGGTGCTGGCGGAGAAGTGCAACGTGTGCAGCACCCCGGATATGGAAAAGCTCTTTGCGGACACCTGGGCCAAGTTCGGCCGGCTGGACGTGGTGATCGCCAACGCGGGCGTGATCAACTTCGGCAACACCTGGGAGCTCACCGACGCCCAGGTGGAGAAGGTCATCAACATCGACCTGATCGGCACCTGGCGCACCGACAAGTACGCCACCCAGTACATGTTCAAGCAGGGCTTCGGGCGCATCATCAACATCTCCTCCACCAGCGGACTGTACGGCACCCCCAAGCTGGCCACCTACTGCATGGCCAAGTGGGGCGTGCTGGGCCTGACCAAGACCCTGGCCAAGGAAGTGGGCAGCAAGGGCATCATCGTGAACGCCCTGTGCCCCACCAAGGTGAAGACCCCCATGTGCGAGACCCAGGACTATGTGGAGTTCATCAACGAACTCACCGGCAAGCACTTCGCCGACTACAAGGAGATGTACGCCGGCGTGCCCTTCCTGGAGGTGGAGGACATCTCCGACATGGTCTACTGGCTGGGCACCAGCCGGGCCGCCGGCAAGTTCAACGGCCGGGACGTGGCCCTGGACCTGGGCACCCTGCAGTGCTGAGCACCCGACGAGAGAGGAGTTTTTGACATGACCGTTACCAAATCTACCCGCTGGCGGGTGTTCGCGGGCGTGTGGCTGCAGAGCCTGTTCACCTCCGCCACCGCCTTTTTCAGCCTGTTCTGCATCCCCCTGACCACCCAGTTCGGCTGGAGCGACTCCGACTTCGCCCTGGCCTACACCATTTACATGTTCGTCTACTGCGCGGTGGGCTTCATCGGCGGCTCGCTGGCGGAGAAGCTCAGCCCCCGCATCACCATCTACATGGGCCTGTGCCTGTTCGCCGGCGGCTGGTTCCTCACCGGCTTTGCCACCAGCATCCCCCAGCTGTACATCTTCTACGGGCTGCTGGCCGGCGCGGGCGGCGGCCTGATCTACCCCGCCTGCCTGCCCACCGCCCTCAAGTGGTTCCCGGACCGCTCCGGCTCCATCTCCGGCCTGGTGCAGGCCGGCGCCTCCTGCGGGCCCTTCATCATGAGCCCCATCGCCCAGGCGCTGATCGACTCCCTGGGCGCCCAGATGACCTGCCGTGTGCTGGGTATCGTGTTCCTGATCGGCGTGGGCGCCGTGGCCTGGATGATCGTGCCCTGCCCCGAAGGCTGGATGCCGGAAGGCTGGAAGCCCTCCGCCTCCCAGGCCAAGGTGCTCTCCACCCGTGACTACAACATCGGCCAGATGGTGCGCACCCCGGTGTTCTGGGTGCTGCTGATGATGTTCATCTTCGCCAACGCCGCCGGCACCATGATGGTCAGCTTCACCAGCCCCATCGCCCAGCGGCAGGTGGGCCAGGACGCCATGGTGGCCGCTCTGTGCGTGTCCATCATGACCCTGTCCAACATGTGCGGGCGCATCGGCTTCGGCTTCATCTACGACATCCTCAAGGGCTGGAAGAGCCTGGTGCTGCTGATGGTCATCAACGGCGCGTCCATGCTGCTGCTCACCCAGGCCACCAGCCTGCCCTTCTTCATCTTCTGCGTGGTGCTGGTGGGCTTCTCCTTCGGCGGCCTGCTGGTGGTCTTCGCGCCGATGGTCCGGCTGATCTTCGGCTCCAAGAACTACAACAGCAACTACGGCTTGATCTTCATCGGCTACGGCATCGGCGCCTTTGTGGGCCCGAAGATCAGCGCCTACTTCTACGACACCACCGGCCGGTACACCATGGGCTTTGTGGGGTCCGCGATCCTGGCGGTGGCCGCCATCGTGCTGATCCTGGTGGCTCAGAAGCTGGCCGAAAAGATGATGGCGCAAAAGTAAAAACGCCCGCGCGGCGCGGCAAACAAAAGCGGGGCGGCATGGCAAAGGCCATGCCGCCCCACTTGTTTTGTTGTGCGGCGCAGCGGCCGGCAGGCCGATGCCCGCCGCCCCCTCGGCACCCGGGCCGCGGGTGAACGCGGCGGGGTTTACTCCGGCGCCTTCATGCTCTCCACCATGCTGATGTTCTTCAGCTTGCGGTACATCACCGCGTTCACCAGCAGGCTGAACAGGATGGTCAGCAGGGCCGACCACACAAAGCTGGGCGGATAGATGGAGCGGCCGAACATCACCATGTCCACCTCGGCGGTGCGGATGACGAAGGTGTGCAGCGCGATGCCGAACACGAGGCCGCAGGCCGTGCCGATGAGGGTGAGGATGGAGGTCTCCCGGTAGATGTAGGCGCCCACCTCGCCGTCGTAGAAGCCCAGCACCTTGATGGTGGCCAGCTCCTTCGAGCGCTCGGTGATGTTGATGTTGGTGAGGTTGTACAGCACCACGAAGGCCAGCGCCCCCGCCGCCACGATCAGCACCACCACGATGTAGTTGATGCTGTCGAGGCTCTGGGAAAAGCTGGCGGTGATCTCGTGGGTGAACTGAGCGCCCGCCACATCCCGGCACTTCAGTAGCGCGGTGGCCAGGGCGTCCTCCCCCTCGGGGGTGTCCACGCCGTCCGCCAGGCGGCAGTAGAGCAGGTTGGGCTCCGGGTCCTTGCCGAAGGCGGCCCGGTAGACGTCCGCGCTCATGTAGACGTAGTGATACACATAGTTCTCGCAGATGCCGGTGATGGTGAGGGTGGCCTCGTCGCCGTCGGCGTTCTCCACCGTGATGGCGTCGCCCACCTCCAGCTTCTGACGCTCCGCCAGCTTTTCGGTGATGATCACCGAGCCCTCCTCAAAGGGAACCGTTCCGCCGCCCACCCGGTGCCGGAAGGTGAAGTACTCGTTCATGGCCTGGGTGTCGGTGGGCACCGCCAGATAGACGTTGTCCTCGGGGGTGTCCTCCCGGGGCACCACGGTGGCGTCCTCCTGGGTCACCGCCAGGTAGCCGGTGATCTGGTCGCTGTCCTGCAGCAGGGCCTGCAGGTCCCGGCCCTCCAGGGCGCTCTCGTCCTGCAGCGACACCAGCAGCTGATAGTGGGCCAGTTCGTTGAACTGCTTTTCCACGATGTCGGAGATGGAGTCGTGCAGGCCGAAGCCGGTCACCAGCAGGGCGGTGCAGCCGGCGATGCCCACCACCGTCATGAAAAAGCGCTTTTTGTAGAGGAACAGGTTGCGGGCGGTGACCTTGTGGGTGAAGCGCATCCGCCGCCACACCGGGCCGATGTGCTCCAGCAGGATGCGCTTGCCCGCCTTGGGGGCCTTGGGCAGCATCAGGCTGGCGGGCTGTTCCCGCAGTTCGGCCCAGCAGGCGTTCAGGGTGGCCAGCAGGGTGCAGGCCAGCGCCGCGCCGGTGGCCTGCAGCCCGAAGCCCCAGTTGAAGGGGGTGAGCAGTTCGGGCAGGTCATACATGATGTTGTAGGCGCTGAGGATGATGCGGGGGAACAGCTGCATGCCGATGAGCATGCCCACCGCGCTGCCCGTGAGGCTGGCGGTGAGGGCATAGAGGATGTACTTGGCGGCGATCTGCCAGCGGGAGTAGCCCAGCGCCTTCATGGTGCCCACCTGGCCCCGCTCCTCCTCCACCATGCGGGTCATGGTGGTGAGGGCCACCAGCGCCGCCACCAGGAAGAAGAACACCGGGAACACCGTGGCGATGGCGGCGATCTTGTCGGCGTTGTCGCCGTAGCTGGAGAAGCTGGTGTTGTCGCTGCGGTCGCCCAGGATCCACTTGCCCTTCTCGATCTGGCGCACCTCGCTCTCGGCGTCCAGGATCTCCTCCTTCGCGTCCGCCAGTTCGGTCTCCGCCTCGGCCTTGCTGTCCTCGTATTCCTGCTGGCCGTCGATCAGTTCCTGGCGGGAATCCTCCAGCTCGGCCAGGCCGTCGGCGTACTGCTGGCGGGCGTCCAGCAGCTTTTCGTCCGTCTCCGCAAAGGTTCTCTCGGTGGAGGCGATGGTGTCGTTCAGTTCCTGCTCCTTCTGCTGCAGTTCGGCCCAGCCGTCGCTCAGCTGTTTGCGCCCGTCGTTGATCTGGGCCTGCTGGGCGTCCAGCGCCGCCAGCGAGGCGTCCAGGGTGGTGCCCTGGTCCGCCAGCGCCTGCAGGCCGGTCTTCAGCTGGGTCAGCTGCTCCAGCAGCGCGGCGCTCTGCTCGGGGGTCATGGCCGCGCCGGCGGGCACGCCCGGAAGCGCCCCGGTCCCGGCGGCCGTGCTGTCCCCGGTGGCGCCGCTTTGGGCGGTGCCGCCCTCGGCAGCCGTGCCGCCCTGGGCCGTGCCGCCTTCCGTTGTGCCGCCCTGGGCTGTGCCGCCGCCGGCGAGAAGCTGCTCCACCGTGGCGATGGTCCGCAGGGTGGCGGCGTCCGACTGGTCGGAGGCGTCGATGGGCAGGCCCATCTGCTGCAGCATCGGCACGATCTGCCCCCAGAAGGCGGTCTTGCCCGTCTGCAGCTGGTCCAGCTGCGCCCGGCCCTCGTCCAGTTTGGCCTGGGCGTCGTCCAACTGGGCCTGGTTGCTCAGGATCTTGTCCTTGCCGTCGGCGATCTGCTGCTTGTAGCCGGGCAGCAGCCGGTAAAACTCGTCCTTGCCGTCGTCCAGTTCCGCCTGGCCCCGGTCGATCTCCAGCTTGGCGTCCTCCAGCTCCGCCTCGCCGTCCGCCAGCTTGGCCCAGCCGTCGTCCAGCTCGGCTTTCGCGTCCGCCAGCTTCTGCTCCGCCTCGGCCTTTTTGTCGTTGTATTCCGCCCAGGCGTCGTCCAGTTCGGCCTGGGCGTCGTGGATGATCTGGTCGTAGCGGGCCTGGACCCGCCCGTCCTGAATGGCCTCCAGCCCGTCCATCACGCCGGCCACCTTGTTCTCATAGGCCGCGGAGAAGGAGTTGAGTTCGCTCGCCCCCTCCACCGCGATGTAGAAGGTGGTGTAGTAGTCCATGTCAAAGCTCGCCTCGGGGGCGTAGGCGAACAGGTCGATGGTGCCGCTGCCGGTGTTGGTATACTCCGCCTCCACCGAGAAGTAGGCGGCGGAGCGCACGGTGCCCACCACCGTGAAGGTGGCGGGCAGCGCGCCGGTGATGTCCTCGTCGTTTTCGGTGGTGTTCACCGTCAGCACGTCGCCGATCTCAGGGGTGTCGCCGGAAAAATCCTTGGTCAGGCCCACGGCGATCTCACCGGGGGCGGAGGGCATCCGGCCCTCCACCAGCGTGAGCCGGTTGAGCCGGTCGGCCTCGGGCAGGTCGTCCCCGGGGATGCTCTGCAGCCGGGTGGTGAGGCTCTCGCCGGAGGACTTGGTCAGCACCAGGTCCATGTCCCGGGCGGGCATCACCGTCGCCACGCCCTCCACGGCGCGCACGGCGGCCAGGTCCTCGTCGGTGAGGCCCTGGGTGGACTGGATCTTGATGTCGTAGAGGTCTGCCTCGCGGCAGTAGGTGTCGGTGGACAGGCGCATGTCCACCGGGGCGGCCAGCAGGCCGGACAGAAAGCCCACCCCCAGCGCCACGATGGCGAAGATCGCCAGAAAGCGGGAGAGGCTGGAGCGCACCGTGCGCAGGATGGACTTCCAGTAAGTACGATTCAACAACTCATATCACCACTCGATCTGTTCCACCGGCGTGGGGGCGGGGTTGGTCTCGTTGGAGATGGCCTGCCCGCTCTTGATGCGGATCACCCGGTCCGCCATGGCGGTGAGCGCGCTGTTGTGGGTGATGACGATCACCGTGCGGCCGGTGGTGCGGCAGGTGTCCTGCAGGAGTTTGAGCACCTGTTTGCCGGTGTTGTAGTCCAGCGCGCCGGTGGGCTCGTCGCACAGAAGGATCTTGGGGTTCTTGGCCAGCGCCCGGGCGATGGACACCCGCTGCTGCTCGCCGCCCGAAAGCTGCGCCGGAAAGTTGGCCATCCGCTGCCCCAGGCCCACATGCTCCAGCGTCTCGGCGGCGGGCAGGGGGTCGCGGCAGATCTCGCTGGCCAGCTCCACGTTCTCCAGGGCGGTGAGGTTCTGCACCAGGTTGTAGAACTGGAACACAAAACCCACGTCGTGCCGGCGGTAGCCGGTGAGCTGCCGCTGGGTCATGGCGCTGATCTCGGCGCCGTCCAGCCAGATGTGGCCCTCGTCGCACACGTCCATGCCCCCCAGCATGTTCAGCACGGTGGTCTTGCCCGCGCCGGAGGGGCCCACGATGACGCAGAACTCCCCCTTGTCGATGTGGAAGCTGATGTGGTCGGCGGCGGCGATGCGCACTTCCCCCATCTGGTAGTACTTGCACACCTTGTCGAATATCACGAAATGCTCCCGGCCGTCCATGCCAGATCCCTCCGCCCTGCAAAGTTGAAAGAAGGGCGCTGCGCGCGCCCGGTCCTTTTACCTCATATTATAAAGAAAAGTGTGGCGTTTGTGTGGGCTAATTTGTAAATTATCTATGAAAAAAAGCCCCTTTTTTGGCCCTTTTTCCTCCCCGCGCCGCCCGGCGGCGAAAAAGAGGAGCGCGGCGCGGGCAAAAGGCCCGCCGCGGGCTTTTTTTGGCGGGGCGGGTGTGATACAATAAAGCAGAGCGCGTGCCCGGCACGCCGCCGCCCCAAAAGGAGGAACGACCCGTGATCGATCTTGTGACCCTGCGGGAATTTTTGTTTCGGGAAAAATACCTGCGCCAGGTGCGCCACATCACCCTGAATCCCGGCGGGCCGGGGGTGGTGCGGCTGCACATGGTGCCCCCCGCCACCCGGCTGCGGCGCAGCGTGCCCTATGTGGTGATCCTCAACGGCCGCGACGTGCTGCCGCTGAACATCTCCTGGGCCATCCTGCTGGCCTGCCTGATGGACGCCCTGGCCCCTTACGCCGACCGGGAGGTGCCCGACGAGGCGCTGGAGGGGGTGGCCGCCAAAGCGGTGGACGCCGCCCGGCGGGTGTACCCCGGGGTAAAGCCCGCCCGCATGCGCGCCGAACTGGACCGGATGCTGCAAAGCTTCATCGCCATCGCCCGGGGCCAGCAGCCGCCGGAAGAGGTGGCGCCCATCAGCCTGGGGGACTATGCCCCCCAGATGACCGCGCCGCACCGGATGGACCTGATGATCAGCGCCATGGAGAAGGAGGGCCGCTGGAACTGCAACCAGAAGTGCCTGCACTGCTACGCCGCCGGCCAGCCGGAGGCGAGCCTGGAGGAGCTGGACACCGCCGGCTGGAAACAGGTGCTGGAAAAACTGCGGGCCGCGGGGGTGCCCCAGGTGACCTTCACCGGGGGCGAGCCCACCATGCGCGCCGACCTGGCGGAATTGGTGGACGCCGCCCGCTGGTTTGTCACCCGGCTGAACTCGAACGGCCGGCTGCTCACCCCCGCGCTCTGCAAGGCCCTCTATGAGGCGAGCCTGGACAGCGTGCAGATCACCCTGTACAGCGCCGACGCCGCCGCCCACAACGAACTGGTGGGCGCGCCCGGCTTTGCCGACACGGTGGCGGGCATCCAAAACGCCCTGGCGGCGGGCCTCTCGGTGAGCGTGAACACCCCGCTGTGCAGCCGTAACGCCGACTACGCCGCCACGCTGGCGTTCCTCCACGGCCTCGGGGTGCGCTACGTCACCTGCTCGGGGCTCATCCCCACCGGCGGGGCCCTCACCGAGGGCAGCCGGGCCACCCGCCTGTCTCCGGAGGAACTGGAAGCGCTGCTGAAGCAGGCGGTGGAATACTGCGCCGCAAACGGCATGGAGATCGATTTCACCAGCCCCGGCTGGCTGCCCCCCGAGACGCTGCTGGGCCTGGGGCTGCCCATGGCCCCCACCTGCGGGGCCTGCCTGAGCAACATGGCGGTGGCCCCCGACGGCACGGTGGTGCCCTGCCAGAGCTGGCTGACCGATGACGGGCTGGGCAACATCCTCACCGATGACTGGAAGGCCATCTGGCACAGCCCCCGGTGCGCCGCCATCCGGGCCGAGAGCGCCAGGATGGACCACATCTGCCAGCTGCGGGAAAAGGAGGGCGCGCAATGAAAAAACGGAAACGCTTCGCCCTGGCCTTCGCGGCGCTGGCGCTGCTGACGGCGGTGCTCTTCTGCCCGGCGGCGGGGGCGGCCAACCTGGACGAGATCGAAAAGTATTTCATCACCGTGCGGCTGCAGCCGGACGGCAGCGCCGAGATCGACTATGACATCCACTGGAAGGTGCTGGACTCCACCACCGCCGGGCCGCTGGAATGGGTGAAGATCGGCGTGCCCAACAATAACATCGAGCCGGTGAGCCACAGCGACACCATCGCGGCCCTCTATCCTTACCAGGAGGGGGGCAGCTACGTCCGGCTGGACCTGGACCGCAGCTACTACGCTGGCGAGACGGTGCGCCTGGAGTTCACCCTCCATGTGACCCACCTCTATGAACTGTACGACGACGGCTCGGTGAACTTTGAGTTCACCCCCGGCTGGTTCGACGAGGCCGAGACAAAACAGCTCACCTTCACCTGGGAGGACGGGGCTGCCCGGGCCAGCTATGGCGCGGGCTTGGACGGCGCGGTGGTCACCGGCGAGTTGTTCGACACCCCGAACGGGGTGCAGGGAGAGTGGACCGACCTGCCCAGTGGCGCGCGCCTCACCTTTACCGCCGACTACGCGGACCAGTCCGCCTTTGCCGCCGCCCCGCTGGACCCCTCCATGGACCGGAACAGCGCCGACACCGGCGGCTGGGAGATGGGCGACATCGTGGTGCAGCAGAGCAGCGTGGACGTGGACGCCCTGATGACGATGGTGCTGGTGACCGTGGTGATCCTCTGGATCATCCTGCGCCGCGCCTCCGGCAATTATTTCCTGGGCGGTTTCGGGGGCTGGTTCTGGCCCCACCACCACGGCGGGCCCCGCCCGCCCCATGGCGGCGGGGGCGGCGGCGCTTCCGGCGGCTTCGGGGGCTTTGGCGGCGGCTCCAGCCGGGGCTCCGGTGCGGGCCGGCGCTCGGGGGGCGGCTGCGCCTGTGCCTGCGCCTGCGTCTCCTGCGCCTGCGCCTGTGCCTGCGCGGGCGGCGGGCGGGCCGGCTGTAGCGCCAAGGACTTTAAGGGCGCGGTGAACGCCGCCGCCCTGCACGCCATTCTGGAACAGAACAAGGAGGAGTGACCCATGGCCGGCAGCACCGACTGGGAGGACCTGATGAACGGGGTGTTCGGCCCCGGCGGGCGCTTTCGGGGCGCGGCGGGCGGCAAAGGGCCGGAAAAGGACCTGGCCGACGTCCAGAAGAAGCTGGAGGAGGCGGCGGCCCGCACCGCCGCGGCCGCCGACGCGGCCAAAAACACCGACGGCGCCCGCCTTTTGCGCAACAGCGAGGAACTGACCAGGCAGCTGGAGGAACAAAGCCGGGAGATCAGCCGGCTGGGCCAGGGCCTTGCCCGGGAGATGGAGCGGGACGGCCTGCTCACCCCGGCCCAGGCGGCCGCCGCCGCGCCGGCGCCGAAGGACAGCGACGCCGCCTTTGAGCGGGCGGCGCAGCGCCAGCGCGCCGCGCTGGCGGGCCGGGAGGATTTCTCCGCCGCGCTGCTGGCGGCCTTCCGCCGGCCCTTCGTGCTGGGCGAGGCGGGGGAAAAACCCCGCAACGTGATCGTGCTGGCGGGCAAGGCGGGCCGGGGGCGGCACTACGCCCTCACCGAGACGGTGAAGGCCCTGAAGGAAGAGGGGCTGCTCACCGGGGGCGTGGCCTGGATGGACCTGGCCCTCTACGGCAGCCCGGCCCAGGAAAAACTCTTCTTGCAGGACCTCTACGCCGCCCTGGCCGGCCCCGACCCGGTGCTGGCTTTTGAGAACGCGGAGAGCTGCCACCCCGGCTGCCTGGCCCTGCTGGCCCAGCTGGCCGAGACCGGCAGCGCCCGGCTGGCCAGCCGGTATGTGGTGCAGAAGGGGATGCTGGTGGAGACCGGCACCGCCCTGGCCCCCGGCGCGGTGGGCACTCTCAGCGCCAGGGGCAAGTATCTGGTGTTCCTCTGCCCCGGCGGAAAGCGAGCGCTGGCGTCGCTGCTGGGGGCGGCCTTCGCCAGCGCGGTGGGGGACGAGTGCGAGGCGCCGGCGTTCGGCAAAGAAGAACTGCTGGCCATCGCCGGGCGGCAGCTGAACGGGCTGGCCCGCAGGACAAAGGAGCGGCTGGGCTGGACCCTCACCGCGGCGGGCGAAGGGCTGGCGGACCTGGTAGCCCAAAAGGGCGAACAGGGGGTGGGCCGGCTGGCGGACTTCTGCGACCGGTGCTTCGCCGCCCTGGCGGAGCACAAGCTGCGGGGCCGCAAAGCCGCCGCCGTCACCCTGCAGGCGGGGGAGAACGGGCAGGTGCTGGCCGCCTTTGACGGGGGCGAGCCGGTGGACCTGCTGGCCGTGCTGCCCGCAGAATACACCGGCGACCTGGCGGAGGTGAAGGCCGAACTGGACGGCATCATCGGCCTTCGCGAAGTGAAGGACTATGTGCTGCGGCTGGAGGACGCGGTGGCCGTGCAGCGCCGCCGGGCGGCGGCGGGCATGAAGACGGCGGGTGTGTCCATGCACATGATCTTCACCGGCAACCCCGGCACCGGCAAGACCACCATCGCCCGGCTGGTGGGCAGGTATCTCAAGGCCATCGGGGCCCTCTCCGGCGGGCAGCTGGTGGAGGTGAGCCGGGCGGACCTGGTGGGCCGCTATGTGGGCCACACCGCGCCGCTGACCCAGAAGGTGATCCAGTCGGCGCTGGGGGGCGTGCTGTTCATCGACGAGGCTTATTCCCTCTACCGCGGCGAGCAGGACACCTTCGGCCTGGAGGCCATCGACACGCTGGTGAAGGGCATGGAGGACCACCGGGACGAACTGGTGGTCATACTGGCGGGCTACACCAAAGAGATGGAGGAGTTTTTGCAGGCGAACAGCGGCCTGCGCAGCCGCTTCCCCAACAAGATCGAATTCCCCGACTACACCGGCGCCGAACTGCTGGCCATCACCAAACTCACCGCCAAGGGCCGGGGCTACCGGCTGGCGGCGGAGTGCGACGGGCCGCTGCTGGCCTTCTACGACCGCAAACAGGCGGAGAACGCCGCCGAGAACGGCAACGGCCGGCTGGCCCGCAACACCCTGGAGGCGGCCATCCTGAACCAGGGGCGGCGGCTGGCGGCGGAGCCGGACGCGGCGCTGGACGAACTGCGCCCGGGGGATTTCCAGCTGGACGAATAACAACGAAACACAAACAAAAAGCGCCCCCACCGGGCGGAGGGAAGCCCCCGCCGCCCGGGCAGCCGGGGGCGCCTCTTTGCGGAAAAGAGAGTGGGAAGGAACAAATGAAAAAGTATCTTGACCGGGCGCTGGCCTTCGCGAAGAGCGAGGTGGTGCTCTGCGCCGCCGCGGTGCTGGCGGTGCTCTCCATGGCGGCGGTGCCGCCGGACAGAGAGTATCTCGACTATGTGGACTGGGACACCCTGGCCCTGCTTTTCAGCCTGATGGCGGTGAGCAAGGGCCTGCAGGGGCAGGGGGTGTTCGACGCGCTGGGCGCGGCGCTGCTGGGGCGGCTGTCCACCACCCGGCAGATGCTGCTGGTGCTGACCTTTCTGCCCTTTTTCGTGAGTATGCTGGTGACCAACGACGTGTCCCTCATCACCTTTGTGCCCTTCGGGCTGGTGGTGCTGGAGATGGCCGGCTGCGAGCGGCTGGCCATCCCGCTGGTGGTGCTGCAGACGGCGGCGGCCAACCTGGGCAGCATGCTCACCCCCATGGGCAACCCCCAGAACCTCTACCTCTACAACCGGTCGGGGATGGCCTTCGGCAGCTTCTGCCTGCTGTTGGCCCCCTACGCGGCGGCCTCGGCGGCGGGCATCGCTCTGTTGGCCCTGGTGCCCAAAAGCGAAAAAATGCACGCCGAGGTGAAGCCGGAACAGCAGGGCAGCCCCCGGCGCATCGCCCTCTTCGCCGCCCTGGGGGCGGTGTGCCTTTTGTGCATCGCCAAGCTGCTGGCCCCGCTGGCCGCGGCGGGGCTGACGTTGGCGGTGCTGCTGGTGGTGGACCGGCCCCTTTTGAAAAAGCTGGACTACGCCCTGCTGGCCACCTTCGTGGCCTTCTTCCTCTTCATCGGCAACATGGGCCGGCTGCCCGCCTTCTCGGCCTTTCTGGCCGGGGCGCTGGCCGGCCGGGAGGTGGAGGTGGCGGTGCTGGCCAGCCAGGTGATCAGCAACGTGCCCGCCGCCCTGCTGCTGGCGGGGTACAGCTCCAACTGGCCCGCCCTCATCGTGGGGTGCGACCTGGGGGGCCTGGGCACCCTCATCGCCTCCATGGCCAGCCTCATCTCCTACAAGTTCTTCGCCCGCCGCTACCCCGCCCAAAAGGGAAAATACCTGCTCTGGTTCACCCTGGTCAACGTGGGGCTGCTGGCGGTGCTCATGGTTTTGTATTATTTGATAAGATAATACATATAGTAAAATCACTGGATGAAAAAGTGCCCGGCGCGGGGGATCTCACCGTGCCGGGCACTTTTTGTGGAAAGGAAAAGCCGCCGCGGGAACGGGAGCCCGGGGCGGCAAAAGGGAACGGATCTGCGGGCAAAGGCCGCCGGGGCGGACCGGTCGTCCGGCCCGACGCGGCCCGGCATGGACCGGCGGGAATCGGGGCGGAGAGGCGCCGGGGCGAAGGCCGGCTTCCGCCGCCGGGCGCCGGGGCCAGGCATATGCCGGGAGAGAAGGGGAGGGATGCCGGCCCTCAGCCCTGCCACATCAGGGCGCCCTGGCCGCGCCAGGCCTCCCAGGGGCTGATGGGGATGTCGTACAGGCGCATTTCGCAGGTGATGTGGCCCTGGGTGGTGCCCAGCACATCGTTCTGGGCCACATACTCGCCCTCGCTCACGTCGATGCGGCCCAGCAGGTAGAGGATGCTCTTGAGGCCGCAGCCGTGCTCGATGACCACCGTGCGGCCGGCGCTGCCGGCGATGCCCGCGTAGACCACCCGGCCCGCCGCGGGGGCCAGCACCTTCTTGCCGGGGGTCACCGCCATGGTCACGTTGACGCTGCGCCGGGGAACGATCTGCTCGTTGAGCACCGCCAGTTCGGGATAGATGGAGAGGGTCAGCTCGTCGATGCGGTCGGTATATTCCATCACCGCGTAATCCCGCACCACCTTGCCGCTCACCGGCTGGGTGAAGGCGCCGTTCCAGTAGATGTCGGGGTCGCAGATGGTCATCACATCCTCCAGCTGACCGGGCACCGACCCGATGTAGGGGATGGCGGCCGTGCCGTCGATGGTGTAGGTGTCCAGTTCCCGGATCTCCCGGCCGTAGACGTTCACGGTGGCGCTCACCGTCTGGTCGCCCGCCGTGGCGGTGATCTCATAGTCGCCGCCGAACTGGTTGTAGTCCACCGGGATGTAGCTGATCCAGGCGCCCTCGTGGAAGGTGAACACCGCCGGCGCCAACTCGCAGGAGAGGGTGGGGGTCACATCCCCCATCACGCCGGTGAGCCGCACCCCGATCACCCCGCCCTGCACCATGCTGGTGTGGGACAACGTGAGGGTGGGCCGGGCGTTCAGCCGGAAGGTGAATTCGTAGAGACAGTAGCCCTCCATCCGGGTGGTGGGGTTGAACTCGTTCACCTGGGGGCTCACCGTCAGCCGGGCGGTGTAGACGCCGTTCTGCCCGAAGGAGAAGGAGGCGTACTCGTCGGCGGTGCCCTCGAACACCGTCTCACCCGCCTCGTCGGTGATGGTCAGCCGGCCCTCGGTGCCGGCGGGCAGAGTCAGGGCGGGGCGGCCGTCGGTCACCTCGCCCAGGTCGGCGGCTTTGTCCTCCTGGCTCAGGGTGCGGTGCAGCCAGTCGCCGGCGATGGGCACCGACCAGTGGTAGCCGGTCTGGGGCAGCTGCTCGTCGCCGAAACTCACGGCGTAGGCGGGCAGATCGCCCGGTTCCACCTGGGTGTACATGAAGCCGAGAGCCCCACCCAGCAGCACCACCACCAGCACCACCACCAGCGCCAGCCATTTGCCCACGGCTTTCAGGATATCCAGCAAAATGGTTCACCTCACATCGATCGCGCCCCGCGCGGGCGCGTCAAACCAGTGCCACGCCCGGCGTGACACTGGTTTTGTATCGTCCAAAGCAGCCGCGGGGCGCGGGCCGCGTTGACGCCGCAAAAGGGGGATCAGCGAAGCGCGTCCCCCACCGGGCGGTAGAACAGCCCGTCGCTGCCGCCTCGGGTCAGTTTCTGGGGATCCACGCTCTTGTTGCCGATGCGCACCTCCCAGATGAGTTTGCGCCCGGCCACCCCCAGCCCCTGCCCGGCGCTCACCTGGTCGCCCGCGGCGACGCCGGCGATGCTTTGCAGGCCGAACAGGTAGCTTTTCACGCCGCATCCGTGGTCGATGACCACCGTGTTGCCGGTGAGCTGCAGCTGGCCCGCGTAGGCCACCCGGCCCGGGGCGGGGCTGGTCACCAGGGCGTTTTCAGGGCACAGCAGGGTCAGGTTGGCGGCCCGGCCGGCGGAAGTTTCGCCGTCGTAGAGATATGCGCCGTAGGCCTGGAAGATGCTGGCCCCCTGGGCGGGGTATTGAAACGCGCCGGACCAGCTGGCCTGGTTCGAACCCTGGTCGTAGAGGCTCCAGATCACCCGGCGGAACTCCTCGTTGGCCGCGTCGGTGGCCGGGGCGCTGTCGGAGGCCTGGGTGGTGGGGAACTCGGTGCTGCGCACCGACAGGGTGGCGGTGAGGGTGGTGTCCTCCAGCGTCACGGTGACGGGCCAGTCGCCGCCCTCGGCGTTGTAGGTCACCGGCAGATAGCCCAGCCACCCGTTTTGGGTGGGCCGGAACCACACCGGCCCCAGTTCACACTGGGCGGTGGGGGGCACGCTGCCCCCGCCCAGCGCGCCGGCGACGTACACCGCCACCACATCCCCCTGTGCCGCCTCGCTGGTGGAGAGGGTGAGGGTGGGCTGCACGTTCACAAAAAAGCGGCACTGGTACTGGTAGTAGCCCACCGGCTTGGCGGGCCGCTGGCCGGAAGCCTGCCGCCCCGCCCGGATGGTGAGGCTGTATTCGCCGCTGGCGGGAAAGGTGAAGTCCTTCCACTGGGCGGCGGTGCCCTCAAACACCGTCACGCCGCCGGCGCTCTTCAGCTGCAGGGTGGTGCCGTCGGCGGTCATGTCCTCGGCCAGGGTCAGCGCCGCGGCGGGGGTGGTGATGGACTGCAGTTCCACACTGGCCAGGCTGGGGCTCAGATCGAATTCCCGCCAGAGCACGCCCCCCAGCACCGGCAGTTCCCAGTGGTAGCCGGCGGCCTCGGTGAGCGGCTGCCCCGCCAGGGTCACCCCGGCGGGAGGCAGGTCGTCTTCATCGGTGGAATAGTAGAAAAAGCCCAGCGCACCGCCCAGCACCAGGGCGGTGAACAAAAGGACCATCAAAAGCCAGAGCAGCGCGCGCTTCATGCCCTGCGCCTCCTTCCGAGGGCGGGCCGGGCGGCCCGCGGTGTGCGCGCCTCCCGTTTGGGGCGCGTATATACCCGCATTATAGCACAAACGGGGCAAAAGGGCAAAACCGGCGGGGAAAGACGCCCGCGGCCCCGCAAAAAAGCGCCCGGCGGCGGGCGCGGGCAGGGCGTTTCGCGGGTGGGGACGCGCAAAAAGGGGCAGGCCGGCCTTGTAAGGAAGGGCGAACAAAAAACAGGGGACAGGCTTGCCCGCGATGGAGGGCGGGCAAAAACAGGGGGGCAGATGTGCCCGCGATGGAGGGAGGGCAAAAACAGGGGAGCAGATGTGCCCGCAATCGAGGGCGAATAAAAACATGGGACAGGCTTCCCTGCGATGGAGGGCGAACAAAAACAGGGGACAGACTTGCCCACGATCGAGGGCGAACAAAAACATGGGACAGGCTTGCCCGCGATGGAGGGCGAACAAAAACATGGGACAGGCTTGCCCGCGATCGAGGGCGAACAAAAACACGAAAAAAACCGCGGGTGGGAAAACTCCCGCCCGCGGTCCAAAGCCCACGATTTATTCGGCGTCGGGTTCGGCGTCGTCCTTGGCAGAGGCGGCGGCGTCCTCGGCGGGCGCTTCCTCCTCGTCCATGTCCTCGCTGAACAGCAGCTGCTCGTACTCGTCCAGTTCCTTCTCCCGGCGGCGCACATACAGCCAGGCGGCGGTGAGCGCGCCCACGCCGGCGGCCAGCATCAGCACCAGCGCGACAAAGGTGGATTGTTTCATGAGATGACCTCCTTTATTTTGGGTTGCCCCGGTGAGGGCACAAAATCCAATGCGATTACCCTTATTATAGCCCGCCGCGGTGCGGATTACAACCGCAATTTGCGCGTCAGCGCCCGGCGGTGAGCAGGGGGCGGTATGCCTTGAAGGCCCCCGGCAGGGCGTAGCGCTCCGCCGCCTGCTCCGGCGCGGCCCACACGCAGCCGGCGGGGGCGGGCCCCGCCGCTTCCAGTTCCCAGCCCGTCATGTGCCACTCCACATGGCTGAAGATGTGTTTTGCAGGGTGCAGGGGCCGGGGCGGCACGTCCCCGCGCACCGAAAGGCCCAGGCCGGCCAGCCTGGCCAGCGCCTCGTCCAGTGTCAGCTGCTCCTCAAAGAGGAAGGGCTGCCACAGCCCCGCCAGCAGCCCTTTTTCCGGCCGCTTTTGCAGCAGGCACCCGGCCGCCGAGCGCAAGATCAGCACCGTCACCGGCTGCACCCGGCGGGCCTTGGGAGGCGTTTTCACCGGCAGGTCGTTCTGGGTGCCCGCCGCGTTGGCAAGGCATTGGCCCGCCAGCGGGCAGGCGCCGCACAGGGGCGCGCCCCCCGGCAGGCAGACCAGCGCCCCCAGTTCCATTAGCGCCTCGTTGAAGGGGCCCGGCGATGCGGCGGGCTGCTGGTCCATCACCCGGCGGGTGAAGACCTTTTTCACCGCCGGGTCGGCGATGTTGCCGTCGTCGTTGTACAGCCGGGCAAACACCCGCAGCACGTTGCCGTCCACCGCCGGCGCGGGCAGGCCGAAGGCGATGGAGGCGATGGCCCCGGCGGTGTATGCGCCGATGCCCGGCAGCTTTTGCAGCTCCTCATAGCTTGCGGGCAGCTGCCCGCCGTACTCCTCGCACACCCGCTGCGCCGCCTTTTTCAGGTTGCGGGCCCGGGAGTAGTAGCCCAGCCCCTCCCACAGCTTGAACAGCTCCTCGTCGGGGCAGGCGGCCAGGGCCTGCACGCTGGGCAGCGCCGCCATAAAACGGCGGTAGTGCTCCAGCGCCGCCGCCACCCGCGTCTGCTGCAGCATGATCTCGCTGACCCAGATGTGATAGGGGGTGGGGTCCTGGCGGAAGGGCAGCGCCCGGGCGTTTTGCCGAAACCAGGCCAGCAGCGCCGGCGCGATGGGCCCCGGCCCCTTCACAGCGCCTCCTCGGCGGCGGAAAGGCGCGCCAGGGTGCGGCAGAATTCCTCCTTCACCCCAGCGGGGCCCACAATGCGCACCTTGCCGGAAAAGCCGCACACCCACCCGAAAAAGGTGGGGCTCACCGCCACGTCGGCGTAGAGGTGGAAGGTGGCGCCGTCCGGCTGGGGCACCACCGTCACGTCGGTGCCGAACCGGTCCAGCAGGGGGCCGATCACCGCGTTGTCGCACTCCAGCTGCACCCGCTCCACCGGGCCGGCGTACATCTGGAACATGGGCTTTGCGTAGTCCTGCATCTTTTTGGGGTCGTAGTCCGCCGCGCCCTGGCGGGGGCGGTCCAGCAGGGTGATGGAGGCCATCTTGTCCACCCGGTAGTGGCGCAGCCCCTGCCCCTCGGCCCAGGCCACCAGATAGTAGTTCTCATCCTCCCACAAGAGGGCCCAGGGGCTCACCTGGTAGGCGCTGCCGCCCCGGCGGGCCACCTTGCGCTTGGCCAGATCCCACTCCTGGTAGACAAAGCGCACCTGTTTGTCCTCGGCGATGGCCCGGTGCAGGGCGTCCACGTTGTAATAGATGCTCTCATTCATGGTCTTCACCCGGCTGGAGGCGAACACCTGCCGCTTTAAGTCCGCCGCCTGCCAGTCGCTGGCAAAGCGGGCCAGGGTGCGGATCAGCTGGTCGCTCTTCTTGCGGGTGATGAACCGGCTGGCCTGCACCGCGTCCGCCAGCAGCTTTAACTCCGGCAGCTGGAACTGCCGGCTGGCCAGGTAGTACCCGCCGGAGCGCCCCCGCTGCTGCACGATGTCGTAGCCCAGCTGCTGCAGGGTCTCGATGTCGGAGTAGACGCTCTTGCGCTCGGCGTGCACCCCCTCGGCCTCCAGCAGCTCCAGGATGCGGGGCACGCTGATGCGGTGCTCCTCGTCGGTGTATTTTTCCAGGATGCGCAGCAGAAGCAGGATCTTCCCCTTCTGCCCTTCCACGCGGGGCATTCCTCAGCCCTCCTTCTCTTTCTTGTCAAAGGCCGCGCGGGCCGCCGAGGAGGTGCGGAACATCTCCTCCAGCTCCTCCCGCCGGCCCTCCTGCAAAAAGGTCTTGAGCCGCTGCAGCCGGGCGGTGAAACCGTCGATCTCCTCGGTCAGGTATTCCCGGTTCCACAAAAACAGCTCCGCCCACATGGGGGCGTTCAGATAGGCGATGCGGGTCAGGTCCCGGAAGGAGTCGCCGGTGTAGTCGGCAAAGCGCTCCGCGCCCGGCGCGCACATCAAACTCACCGCGATGGCGTGGGTCAGCTGGCTCACATAGCCGATCATCCGGTCGTGCTCCTCCGGGCTGATGACATGGATGCGGGCAAAGCCCAGCGCCTCGGCCAGTTCGCGGGCAAAGTCCAGCCCCCGCCGGGTGTTCCTTTCGGTGGGGGTGATGAGGAAGTTCGCCGGGGCGAAATCCACCAGATGCGCGTTTTCCACCCCGCTGCGCTCCTTGCCCGCCATGGGGTGACTGGCGATGAACTCCACCCCTTGCGGCAGCAGCGCCTGCACTTTGTCCACCAGGCCCGTCTTCACGCCCGACACGTCGGTGCACAGGCAGCCGGCGGGCAGGAGAGAGCCATATTGTTCTACCCACTGTATAAAAGTGGTGGGATACAACGAAAAGATGATATAGTCCGCCCGGGCCAGCAGGTCCTGAAACTCCCCGGTGCGCCCCTCCTCGATGTAGCCCTTTTCTTTTGCGAAGGCCAGGGCCTCCTTCTTCAGGTCGAGGGCGGCCACATGGGCATAGCCCGCCCTGCGCAGGCCACGGGCGTAGGCCCCGCCCAGCAGGCCCAGGCCCACGATGACAAAACGGCTTTCTCTGTTCATTCCTTTTCCACCTCGATGCCCGCGCCCAGCTGTTGCAGCACGGCAAAAAATCCCGGCCAGCTTTTCGCCACCGCCTGCGCGCCGGAGATGCGGGCGGTGTAGCCGGCGGCCAGCGCCGCCACCGACAGGGCCATCACCACCCGGTGATCGTTGTGGCCGTACAGAAGGCCCGGCAGCACCAGCGGCCCGCCCTCCACCGTGACGGTGTTCTCGTCGCTCTGCAGCTTGCCGCCGAACTTTTTCAGCTCCTCCTCCATGGCGGCGATACGGTCGCTCTCCTTGAGGCGCAGCCGCCCGGCGTTGCGGATGACCGTCTGCCCTTCGCAGAACAGGCCCAGCACCATCAGGATGGGGCCCAGGTCCGGGCAGTCGGCCAGGTCGATGTCCGCTGCGCGCAGCTCGCTCTTTTCAAAGGTGACCGCGTCGCCCGCGCGGGTGAACTTCGCGCCGCAGCGATCCAGGATGTCCAGGATGGCCCCGTCGCCCTGGGCGGAATTTTCCTTCAGGCCCCGCACGGTCACCCCGCCCAGAACGGCCCCCAGCACCGCCAGGAAGGCGGCCTGGCTGTAGTCGCCTTCCACGGTGTAGCCCCGGTTGTGGTAGCGCTGGCCGCCGGGGATGAAGAGGGTGTTCTCCCGCTCGTCGTCCCAGTCGGCCCGGATGCCGAAGTCGTGCAGCACGTCCAGGGTCAGCTGCACATAGCTGCGGCTCTCGAAGGGAGGCACGATCTCCAGGCGGCTGGCCTTGTGGAGCAGGGGCAAAGCGTAGAGCAGGCCGGTGATGAACTGGCTGGACACATCCCCCCGCACCCGGTAGTCGCCGGGGGCAAGGCGGCCCCGGATGACCAGGCCCTTGTCGCTCTGGGAGAACAGCAGCCCCTGGGCGGCGAAGATGTCCCGGTAGACGTCCATCGGCCGCTGGAACAGCCGCCCCCGGCCGGTGAACTCCACCTGCTGCCCGGTGAGGCTGAGCACCGGCACCAGAAAGCGCAGGGTGCTGCCGCTCTCGCCGCAGTCCACCGGGGCCAGGATGGTGGCAAAGCCGCCCCGGCCCTCGATGTCGGCGTACTGTTCGGTGAGTTTGACCCTGGCCCCGAAGCCCCGCACCGCCGCCAGGGTGGCGGCGATGTCCTGGCTGGGGTCCAGGTTGTAGATGCGGGACAGGCCCTTCGCCAGCCCCGCCGCCAGCACCGCCCGGTGGGCGATGCTCTTGGAGGGGGGCACGGTCACCGCGCCCCCGATGGGGCCGGGATGGATGGTTGCCAGCATGGTATCAGCTTCCTTTTTTGTGTGAGTTCATTCCTTGAAGGCGGGGGGCTCCTGCCAGCCGGGCAGCAGCAGTTTGAACAGCAGCCGGAACCGGAAAAACCAGGCGCTGCGGCGGATGTCCCAGTCGTAGAAGCGGCGGATGAAGGCCGCGCTGCCCAGCCGGAAGGGCAGGTAGTAGGGCACAAAGACGCGCTGGCGGCGGCAGAAGTCCAGCATGGTGCGGGTGACGGGGGTGTCCCAGTCCCGCCGGGCCAGCGGCTCGCCCAGCCGGTCGGCGCTCCACATCCCGAAGGCCAGGCTGCGCAGGTAGATGCGCACGGTGCAGGCCGCGGCAAAGGGCTCGCCCGCCAGCAGGTCGGGGGCGACCCGCAGCTTCTCCTCATACTCCGCCCGCAGCCGGGCGCAGTAGTCCGGTTCGGGCGGGTCGGGCTCGTCCGAACCGGTTTGGGGCGTGGCGGTCATGGAGACCGGGTTGTTGTAGTAGTGGTACAGCGGGTTTTGGATGTGGGCCAGCGGGAAGTTCTCGCCGGGATACACCCGCTCCAGAAACTCCGCCATGAATTTCCGGTCTTCACCGGTGGCCCCGGCGTAGCCGATGGAGCAGTCGAAGGAAAGGCCGTGGCGGCGCAGGGTGTCCAGCGGGAACAGCTTGTTCCACACCGCCACGAACACCAGCGTGTAGTCCGACGCCGGCTCCTGGGCGGCGCGGCTGGTGCGCTCCCACTGCAGCGGCGCGTCATTCTGCCGGGCAAAGAGGGCCGGGTCCCGGGTGTACTCCCACCAGACCAGGGCGTCAGGGGCCTCGGCCTGCACCCGCGCCGCGTATTCCAGCGCCCGGGACGCCAGCTCGTCGTCGGCGTCCAGAAAGAGCACATACCGGCCCCGGGCGGCCTCCAGCCCGGCGTTGCGGGCGCTGGACACCCCGCCGTTGGCCTTGTGGATCACCCGGGCAGCGGCAAAGCCGGCGGCGAATTGGTCGCACAGCGCGCCGCTGTCGTCGGGGGAGCCGTCGTCCACCAGGATGCACTCGAAATCCCCGAAGGTCTGGCCGCGGACGCTGTCAAGGCAGGCGGGCAGCCGCTCGGCGGCGTTGTAGACCGGCACGATCACCGAGACAAGAGGGGCCGTTTCCATGGAAAAACTCCTTTCACGCCTGCTGCCAGCGCTTGCCGCCGCAGGCAAACAGGATGTAATAGGTGAGGGTGTACAGCCGGCGGTAGAGGGTCAGCCGGCCGCTCTCCTCCGATTCGTAGCACCGGGCGATGAGCCCCTTGCACCGCAGCCGGAACAGCAGGTAGTAGGGGGTGAAAAAGCGGTGGCGGCGCAGCAGTTTTAGCAGTTCCGGCACAGCGCCGGCGGTGAAGAAGTCCGCCGGCAGCACCTCACCCAGCTGCCCCGCCGCCCACACCGCGAAGGCGAACCGCCGCAGGTAGGTGCGCAGCTGGGGGGCCAGGTCCGCCTCGGCCATGCCCTGCCAGCCGTGCATGGCGGCGCGGGTCTCGGCGTATTCCTCCGCCAGGCGGCGGGCGTAGTTCCGGTATTCCTCCGGCTCCCATTCCACCTTGCCCCGGCGGTCGCCCCGGGCCTTCCGGTTGCTGACGCTCTCCGGATTCATCCGCCAGAAGTACAGCGGCGCCTCCAGCTGGCGCACCAGGGCCCCGGGCCGGGCGGCAAAGAGGGCCTGCAGATACGCCCCGCCGAACACATAGTCCTCCGCCTTGGCCAGGGCGGTGTCAAAGCGCACCCCGGCGGCGCGGAGGAGAGCGGCGTCGAACAGCTTGTTGGTCACGGCGTGGCCGTCTACGGTGGTCATGTACACCCGGCTCTGGGCCTGGGTGTAGAGGGTCTGGCCCAGAGCGGCGCAGTCGGGGGCAAAGTCCGCCTTGGCCAGTTCAGCCTGCCGGCGCACCCGCCGCCAGCAGACAAGGTCCCCCGGCCAGCGCCCGGCGGCGTCCAGGGCCAGGGCCAGGGCGCAGGAGGCCAGGGCGTCGTCGGCGTCCGCAAAGAGAAGATAGTCGCCCCGGGCGGCCTCCATGCCGCTGTTGCGGGCGGCGGAGACCCCGGCGTTCCGCTTGTGGATCACCGAAAAACGGACGTCGGCCGCGGCGGCTTCGTCGCAGAGGGCGCCGCTGCCGTCGGGGCTGCCGTCGTCCACCAGGATGCACTCCCAGCCCGGGAAGGTCTGGGCGCGGATGCTCTCGATGCAGGCGGGCAGGAACTGCTCCACCTTGTACACGGGAACGATGATGCTGATGACGGGTCTTTCCATGGCGTTACAACCTGTTCCAGCGGCGGCCCAGCAGCAGGTCCCCGATCAGGAAGACCTTCCAGTACAGCCGCTTGGATTCGCTTTCGTCGGATTGATACACCGCCGCGATCAGGCCCTTCCAGCCCAGGCGCAGCGGCCAGTAGTAGGCGCAGTAAAGCCGGTAGCGCCCCATGGCGGCCACCAGGTCGCCCACGGCGCCGCCGCCCCAGAAGCCCCGGGGCAGCGCCTCGCCCAGCTGCCGCGCCGCCCACACCGCAAAGGCGAACCGGCGGGCGTACTGGTGGGCCATATACAGCCGCTCTTTGGGGGTGTAGCCCTCCCAGCCGCCCATGGAGGCCAGCAGGCCGGCGTACTCGTCCATCAGCCGGGCGGCGTAGCCCCGGCTGGCCTCAGGGTCCCAGTCGATGGCGTGGGCGGCCACCTTTTGGCTGCTGGCCCGGCCCGCGCCGTTGTCGGCGTAGACCACATACAGATGCAGCTCGTACTGCCGCACCGCCGCGCCGGGGCGCAGGGCGAAGAAGGCGTCCAGATACCGGAAACAGAAGTCCTGATCCTCCCCCCGGGCCAGGGCCGGATCAAAGGCCACGCCGCCCTCCCGGATGACGGCGGCGCTGAACAGCTTGATGGTCACGTTGCTGCCGAAGTTGCCGGCCATGTAGGCCTGCTTCTGGGCGGCGGTGTAGCTGCGGGGGTCCCCGGCGGCGGCCGGGTCGTCGGGGGCGTCCCGGTCGCTGCGCATGTGAAAGCCGATCAGGTCGCCGGGCCACTGGGCGCGGCGGGCGGCCAGCCACTCCAGGGCGAAGGGCTCCAGCGCGTCGTCGCCGTCCAGAAACAAAAGGTCTTCCGCCCGGGCGGCGCGGATGCCGGCATTCCGGGCGCAGGACACCCCGCCGTTCGCCTGGTGCAGCACCACGAAGCGGGGGTCTTTGGCGGCGTAGGCGTCGCACACCCCGCCGGTGCCGTCGGCGGAGCCGTCGTCCACCACCACGCACTCCCAGTCGGGCAGGGTCTGGGCCAGCAGGCTGTCCAGGCAGCGGGGAAGGAGATGTTCCAGGTTGTAAGCGGGCACGATCACCGAAAAGCGCGGCGTCGGCATGGCGCGGGGCCCCCTTTGTGTGTTATTTCTTCCAGCCGCGGAAGAACAGGCGATGGGTCGCCTCATAGAACCGCCAGTAGTTGATGTGGTGGCTCTCGTCCCAGGCGTAAAGCCGGGCGCAAAGCCCCGCCAGCCCCAGCCGGAAGGGCAGGTAGTAGACCGAGAAGACCTTCTGCTCCTTCGTCAGGTCCAGCAGGCGGCGGATCTCCGGGCGGCGGAAAAAGCCCCTGGGCAGAGGCTCCTTCAGCTGCCGGGCGCTCCAGACGCCGAAGGCGAAGCACCGCAGATAGTGGCGCAGATAGTCCTGCAGGGCCTTTTCCTGCCCCAGGTCGCACATGGAGGGAAAGGTGGACGCCATGTCCGCCAGGAGCACCTCGCAGTAACGAGGTTCCGGCGGGGGCAGGGCGACGGCGTCGGCGGACCTGGCCCGGGCCGCCTGCTTCATGAGGGAGTTTTCGTTCTCCTGGGCGTAATAGTACAGGGGCGCGCCGATCACCAGCAGGGGAAGGTCCCGCCCGCCCCGGTCCAGGGCACAGTAGCGGGTCACAAAATCGTGATCCTCGCCGATGAGGGCGCCGCGGCCCATGGCGGTGTCGAACCGCAGGCCGTGGGCACGGATGCGCTCCAGCGAATAGGTCTGGGTGTAAACGTTGGCGAACAGGGCGCTGTTCCAGCTCATAGCGCGGAGGGTGGACCGGGTCACCGGACGGGGGGCGGACAGGGAGGCGGCAAAGGCCTCCGGGTCCATGGTCAGGCCCCAGAGGACCATGGCCTCCGGCTCCTGCTCCAGCAGCCCCATCGCCAGTTCCAGCAGGTCGGGGGCGACGGCGTCGTCCGCGTCCGCAAAGACCAGAACGTTTGCCCGGGCGGCGTCCATGCCCGCGTTGCGGGCGCTGGACACCCCGCCGTTTTCCTTGTGGATGACCCGGAAGCGGGGGTCCTTCGCGGCGTAGCCGTCGCAGATGGAGCCGCTGTCATCGGCGGAGCCGTCGTCCACCAGGATGCACTCCCAGCGGGGATAGGTCTGGGCGGCGATGCTGTCCAGGCAGCGGGCGAGCCAGCGCCCGGCGTTGTAGACCGGCACCACCACGCTCACCGCGGGCAAATTGTGATCCATAAGCCGCTCCTTCCTGCCGGGGATGTTATATATCCCGGCCTACCACATGGGCGATGGCCCGGCACTTGTCCACCACCTGACGGAACTTCTCGGGCTTTAAGGTCTGGGCGCCGTCGCTCCAGGCGTGCTCGGGGTCGGTGTGCACCTCGATGATGAGGCCGTCCGCCCCGGCGGCCACGGCGGCCAGGCTCATGGCCTCCACATAGCGCCAGTTGCCGGTGGCGTGGCTGGGGTCGATGACGATGGGCAGGTGGGTCTTCTCCTTGATGATGGGGATGACCGACAGGTCCAGCGTGTTGCGGGTGTAGGGCTCGAAGGTGCGGATGCCCCGCTCGCAGAAGATCACGTTCTCGTTGCCGCCGGCCATGATGTACTCGGCGCTCATGATCCACTCCTCGATGGTGTTGGCCAGGCCCCGCTTGAGCAGCACCGGCTTTTTCATCTTGCCCACCGCCTTCAGCAGCTGGAAGTTCTGCATGTTCCGCGCGCCGATCTGCACCAGGTCCACATACTCCTCGAACTCGTCGATCTTGTCCTCGCTCATCAGTTCGCTCACGATGGGCAGGCCGGTGGCCTCCCGGGCCTTCACCAGGTCCAGGATGCCCTCGGTGCCGAGGCCCTGGAAGGCGTAGGGCGAGGTGCGGGGCTTGTAGGCGCCGCCCCGCAGCATCCGGCCGCCGGCGGCCTTCACCGCTTTGGCGATGTCCACCACCTGCTGCTCGCACTCCACGCTGCAGGGCCCGCCGATGACCACCACGTTTTCCTGGCCGCCCACCTTTACCCCCGCCACATCCACGATGGTGTCGGCGGCGTGGAACAGCCGGTTGGCCTTCTTGTAGGGGGCGGACACCCGGGTGACGCTCTCCACCCAGGGGTTCGCGGCCACCACCTTTTCGTTGATCTTGGTGGTGTCGCCCACCAGGCCGAACACGTTGTAGTCGGTGCCCCGGATGAGGGTGACCTCAAGGCCCTGGGCCTCGAACTCGGAAATGATTTTTTGCAGCTCCGCCTGGGGCGTGCCTTTTTTGGTGGAAATGATCATGTGTTGTTCTCTCCCTTATCGCGATGTCCCTTTGATGGTTCGCTTATTGTTCGCTGCCGCCGGCCAGCCAGCGCACGGCGTTCAGATAGCCGGCGAGGCCCTGGCCGATGAAGTGGGCCTGGCAGGCCATGCCGGCGTAGCTGACCTTGCGGAACTCCTCCCGCTGGTTGATGTCGGTGATGTGCACCTCGGCGGCGGGCAGCGCCACCGCCTTCAGCGCGTCCAGGATGGCGATGCTGGTGTGGGTGTAGGCACCCGGGTTCAGCACGATGCCGTCGCAGTCCAGCCGCGCGGCCTGGATGGCGTCCACCAGGTCCCCCTCGTGGTTGGACTGGTAAAACCGCACCTGCACCCCCAGCGCGTCGCACTCCTTTTGAATGAGGGCCACAAGGCCGTCGTAGTCCACGGTGCCGTAGAGACCCGGCTCCCGCACCCCCAACAGATTGAGGTTGGGGCCGTTAAGAACCAAAATACGCATGCAATGCCTCCTGTGCGGCCTGGGCCGCCCGTCGAAATACATCGCCGTCGTTGGCGATGCGGATGTCCGCCGCCGCCTGATACAGCGGGCGGCGTTTCCGCTCCATGGCGGCCAGGGCCTCCCGGTCGGTGGAGAGGGGCCGCCCGCCCCCGGTGCAGAGCAGTTCCAGCGGCCGGTCGATGAACACCACCGGCCCGTTCTGGCGCAGGGCGGCCACGTTTTCGCCCCGCAGCACCACGCCGCCGCCGCAGGAGAGCACCTGCCCGCCCTCCTTGGCAAAGCGGGCGGTCACCTGCTGTTCCAGGTCCCGGAAGCCCGCTTCGCCTCCCTCGGCGAAGATGTCCGGGATGCTTTTGCCCGCCGCCTTGGCGATCTCGGCGTCCAGGTCCACGAAGGTCTTGCCCAGGGCTTTGGCCAGCATCCGGCCGATGGTGGTCTTGCCGCAGCTGGGCATGCCGATGAGGCTGATGTTGGCCCGGTCGGCGAAGATGGCCTTTGCCAGCGGGGCGATGCGCCCCGTCTGAGGCTCGGTGCCGGTGAAGAGGGCGGCGGCGTACACCGCCTGGGCCACCAGCATTTCCAGCCCCCCGGCGGCCTTGGCCCCCGCCGCCCGCCCGGCCTGCACCAGCCGGGTGGAGAAGGGGTTGTACACCGCGTCCAGCACCGCCTCGAGGCCGGGCATTTTTGTCACGTCCATCGCCAGCGCCTCGTTGTTCGGGTACATGCCGGCGGGGGAGGTGTTCACCACCACCTGCGCGCCGCAGGAAAGGGCCTCGGCGTAGGACACGCGCCCGGCGCCGGGGGTGCGGCTGGCGTAGAGCACTTCGGCCGCGCCGCCCGCCTTTGCCACGGCGGTGACGGTTTTGCTGGTGCCGCCGGTGCCTAAGATCAGCACCCGCCGGCCGGCGAACTGCACCCCGTGGGCCGCCGCCAGAAAGGCAAAGCCGTCAAAGTCGGTGTTGTAGCCGTGGAGCGTCCCGCCCTGGTTCACCACCGTGTTCACCGCGCCGATGGCCCTGGCCTTGTCGTCCAGCACGGCGCAGTAGGGGATGACCAGCTGCTTGTAGGGGATGGTGACGTTGATGGCCTTGAAGGGCCGCTTTTCCATGAATTCCCGGGCATCGGCCTCGGTGGGCAGCTCGGTGAGCCGGTAGTCGCAGGGATACAGCTGCTCGTGGATGAGCTTGGAGTAGCTGTGTTTGAGGGTGGCGCCGATGAGTCCGTACTCCATCTTTCGCGCCCCCTTACCGCCCGGCCTGGCGCTGCTCGCCGCCGTTTTGGGTGAGCAGGTCCAGCAGGCCGAAGGCCGTGGCCGCCGTCTGCACGATGGCCGCCCGGTGCAAAATGCAGGGGTCGTGGCGGCCGTGGATCTGCAGGGTGGCCGGCTCATTGGTGGAGAGGTCCACCGTCTGCTGCTGTTTGTAGATGCTGGAGGTGGGGCGCACGCAGGTGCGGAAGACCAGGGGCATGCCGCTGGTGATGCCGCCGTTCACCCCGCCGCAGTGGTTGGTGAGGGCCTTCACCCGTCCGTTTTCCACCGTGAGCGGGTCGTTGGCCTCGCTGCCTTTCATCTCGGCAAAGCCGAAGCCCGCGCCGAACTCCACCGCCTTGATGGCCGGGATGGAGAAGAGCAGGTGGGACAGCTCGCTCTCCACACTGTCGAAGAAGGGCTGGCCCAGGCCCGCCGGCAGGCCCACCGCCGCCGTCTCCAGAATGCCGCCCACGCTGTCGCCCTCGGCGGCGGCGGCGCGGATGGCCGCCTGCATTTTTTCGCCGGCGGCCTCGTCCAGCACGGGGAAGCCGGGATTCTTCTCCACCGCTTCCAGCTGGGCGCGCAGCGCCGCCTCGTCAAAGGCATAGGGCGCGTCGGGCAGGCCCGCCACCCGGGCGGCGTGGGTGGCCAGCAGGATGCCCTGCCCCGCCAGGATGCTCTGGCACAGCGCGCCGGCGGCGGTGAGGGCCGCGGTGATGCGGCCGGAAAAATGCCCGCCGCCTCGCCAGTCCTCAAAGCCGGCGTACTTCACATGGGCGGTGTAGTCCGCGTGGCCGGGGCGGGCCAGGCCCGCCGTCTTGGCGTAGTCGCCCGAGCGGGTGTTCTGATTCTCGATCACCAGCGTCACCGGGGTGCCGGTGGTGCGGCCATTGAACACGCCGCTGAGGATCTTCACCTTGTCCGCCTCGGTGCGGGTGGTGGAAAGGCCGCCTCCCCGGGCCCGGCGCTTGTCCATCTGAAAGGCGATGTAGGTTTCATCCACCGGGTGCCCGGCGGCAAGGCCGTCCAGCACCGCGCCGATGGCCGCGCCGTGGCTCTCGCCGAAGATGGTCAGCTTCAACGCCCCGCCAAAGGTATTGCTCATCTCGTCACTTCCCCATCACAATGGTTTCCAGCTGGCTCAGCGGCACCTTGTCCAGCCGCCAGCACCCCAGGCCCGGCACCTTCACCAGGGTGATCTGGTCGCCCCGGGCCTTTTTGTCGTGCAGCATGTAGGCCAGCACCTTTTCCTTGTTGTAGGCCGCCCGGCAGGGCAGCCCCAGCTTGCGGAAGACCGCCCGGGTGCGCTTTTGCAATTGCTTGTCCTCGATCATGGGCAGCATGCCCAGGGCCACGCACTCGCCGTGGTACAGCCCCGTTTTGCGCCGCCCGCCGATGCCCTTCACCGCCTCGATGCCATGGCCGATGGTGTGGCCGAAGTTCAGGATGGCCCGCAGGCCCTGCTCCGTCTCGTCCCGTTCTACCACCCGCTTTTTGATCAGCAGGCTGCGGTGGATGATGGTCTCCAGGTTTTCGTCCACATCGCCCGTCTCGAACAGTTCGAACAGTTCCGCGTCGCAGGTCAGGCTCATCTTCACGCTCTCGGCCAGGCCGTTCACAAAGTGGCGGCGGGGCAGGGTGGCCAGGGTGTCCGGGTCCACCACCACCAGTTTGGGCTGCCAGAAGGCGCCCACGATGTTCTTGGTGCGGTCCAGATCCACCGCCACCTTGCCGCCGATGGAGGAGTCGATCTGGGAGAGGGTGGTGGTGGGGCAGTTGATGAAGTCCACCCCGCGCATGTAGGTGGCGGCCACAAAGCCCGCCAGATCCCCTACCACGCCGCCGCCCACGGCCACCACCGCGTCGCCGCGGCCGAAGCCCGCGTTCAGCATGGCCCGCAGCAGCTGCTCATACACCGCCAGGCTCTTGCTGGCCTCCCCCTGGGGCACGGTGTACACCAGGCCCTCTTTGCACTGGGCGCGCACGGCTTGGGCATACTCGGCGGGCACGCCGCTGTCGGTGACGATGAAGACCTTGCGGTCCAGATTGATGAGGGCGGAGAGGTTGTTCAGCGCCCCCCGCTTTAAAATGATGTCGTAGCTTCGCCTGCCCAGGCGCATGGTCAGTTTCATGGTTTATTCCCTCTCCTCCCCGGCGCTGCGGGTGTAGACCCCCAGCAGCCGCAATGTGTCGCACACGCCGGACAGCTCGTCCAGCAGGGCCCGCGTGGCGTCGGTGTCGGTGCTGCCCACCAGTTCCACATAAAAATAGTATTCAAAGGGCACCCCGGGCTTGGGGCGGCTCTTGATGCTCTCCATATTGTACCCCGCCGCCCCGATGGCCTGGATGACCCGGGCCAGCATGCCCACCTTGTGCTCCACCGTGAACAGCAGGCTGAACCGGTCGCCCCGGGGGGGCAGCGCGGTGCCGATGACGATGAAGCGGGTGGTGTTGTCGCCGTCGGAGTTGATGTCCGCCGCCAGCACCGTGAGGCCGTAGAGGGCGGCGGTCTCGGCGCTGGCGATGGCGGCCATCGACACATCGCCGCTCTCCGCCACCTGCTTTGCCGCCAGGGCGGTGTTGGCGCAGCTTTGGGCGGGCAGGGAGAGGCTCTTTAAAAACCGGTCGCTCTGGGCGATGGCCTGGGGGTGGCTGTAGACCAGCCGGATGTCCGACAGCTTCGCCCCCGGCAGCCCCAGCAGGTTCTGGCGCACCGGCAGGTCGTACACCGCCGTGACGCAGATGTTCTTGTGGGCGTAGCACAGGTCCAGCACTGCCGCCACGTCGCCGGCGTGGCTGTTTTCAAAGGGCAGCACGCCGAAGGCGGCCCGGCCGCTCTCCACCTCCTCGAACACTCCGCTCCAGGCGGGGCAGGCCACCGCCTTTGCCCGGGGAAAGAGCTTTTTCAGCACGATGTGGGAGAAGGCGCCCTCCACCCCCTGATAGGCCACCCGGTCCCGCCCCAGCACCCGGGCCTGGTACTGGCGGGAGAGGGACATCTGGTATTTGATGTAGTCGGTGTAATAGGGGGCGAGAGCCTCGTCGTTCAACAGCGCCAGGTTCTTTTCGATCACCTGGGCCTCCCGCCCGGCGTCCAGCACCGGCAGGCCGTGGGCCTCCTTGTAGGCCGCCACCTGCCCCACCGCGGCCATCCGCTGCTTGAACAGCGCGGCCATCTGCCGGTCCACCTCGTCGATGGTCCGGCGGGCCCTGTCCAGTTCGTTCATCCCCGTTTCCTCCCTCCGGCGCGGCCCCGCCGCGCACTCTGTCGCAGTAAAGTATACCATAAACGGTGCTTTGGTACAAGGCGGGAAAACGACAAAAATCCCGGCCTCCGCAGGAGGCCGGGAAGGGTGCGGCGGAAAAGCGCGGCGCCCTGGGGCGGGGAGCCGGGCGGGCAGGAACAGGGCGGCCGGCCGCCGGGTAAAAGGCCGGTTTCAGCCCCTGCCCCGGCCGCCGGGCCGCGTTTCGGGCCTGGTCGGGGCCGCCTTGGGGCCGGTGAGCTCCTCAAAGCGGCGCTCGCGGCCGTAGACGGGCCGGTAGGGGTTATCCAGCTGGGCGCTCAGGGGGCGGGGCCGCTCTTTGCCGGCCCGGCGCAGGAAGGCCGGCAGTTTCATGACGGCGTCTCCTGTTCCAGTTCCGCCTCCCGCCGGCGGCGGAACTGCTCCTCCAGGCCGAACACCCGGTCCATGATGCGCCAGGCGATCTGCTGGCAGAACAGCGCCACCGGCACAAAGCCCAGCACCGCCAGCAGCACCACCGACAGGGGGAACAGCAGCAGCATGGCCACCCAGTAGGCCGCCTGCACCAGCGCCATCAGCAGCGCCCAGGGCGCGTTGCTCAGCGCCAGGAACAGGCTGTTCTTCAGCAGGGTGGCAAAATTCATCTCCATCAGCACCAGCTGGCCGAACACGAAGGGCAGGCACATGCCGGTGAGCAGCAGGTTCAGCGTCAGCATGGCCGTGGAGAGCAGATCCGCCCGGATCGTGCCCATCAGCAAAAAGCAGATCAGAAAGGCCTGGCCGGCGGTGAGGAAGCCCAGCAGCGCGCCGGGGGCCAGGGCGGCCCGCCAGTTGTTTTTGAAGGCGCGCTTGTAAACGTGCCACCAGTAGCCCGGTTCGTCCCGCAGCGCGCGCAGCACCGTGTCGTGCAGCCCCGCCAGGGCGGGGCCGGCGATGGCGCCCCCCACCAGGCCCCCAGCCAGGGCGAAGAGCAGGCTGCCGGTGAGCAGGCCGACGCCGGTGAGCAGCCCCCAGGGGATGTAGCCCAGCAGGCACAGCAGGCTGGCCTTCCAGAAGCTGCCCCAGTCCCGCCCCAGCACCTCAAAGTAGCGGGCAGCGCCTTTTTTGCGGGGGGCGTCCTTGGAGACGCCCGGGCCCGGCCGGTCAAAGTTGCGGTTGAAGATCCCCATTGGGTCAATCCCCCTTTGCGCGGCCCGTCGGCCGCTTTTTTGTGATGCGCCGCGTCACTGCGGCAGGGCCCCGGCGATGAGCTGTTCGTAGAGGGCCTGGTTCTCCGCCGGGTATTCCGCCAGCGTCTGCCCCTCCACAAAGCCCCGGCGGGCCAGGAAGAAATCGTTCAGGTAGGCCCGCGTCTCCTCGCTCAGGGGCAGCCCCGCCAGCGCCGGGCAGCCCGCGAAGGCGTAGAGTTCCACCCCGGCAAGGCCCGCGCCCTCTTCGGGCAGGCTGCCGTCCGCGGCCGCCAGCAGGCCGAAGGAGGCCTGGAGGTCCTCCGGGTCGTCGGTGAGGAAGATGAGGCTGGAGCGGGCGGTCACGTCGCCGGTGAGGGTGGTGAGCCCCGCCATCTGGGTGTAGGCGTCGGGCGCCAGGGCGCTGCCGGACGCGGACGCCGACCCGGATGCGGGCGCGCTGCCCGCCTCCGCCATCCCGCCCAGCGCCAGCTGATAGCCGGTCACCTGCACCACCGTTTTGCCGTCGCCGTTCAGGTCCTGGCCGAAGGCGGCCAGGGCGTCCCCCAGTTCGGTGGTCACCGAGTCCGGGACATAGCGGCTGGTGACCAGGGCGATCTGGTAGTCCGGCAGGGTGCGGCCCAGCATGTCCGCCGCCAGCCAGACCAGAATGACCAGCACGGCGGCGGCCAGGGCCACATGCACCCGGTGGTACCACCACCAGTTGGCCAGCTTCTCCTTGCGGGTCAGCTGCCGGGGCTGGTCGGGCTTCAGGTCCTCGGGTTTGATGTTCAGGGTGTAGCGGGCGCTTGCCATGGGGCGTACCTCCCAAAAAACGAAACAGCGGAACAGCCCGCCTCAGCGGTTGCCGCTGTGATCGGGCAGATGCCGGGCGATGATGTCCGCGGTGCGCTGGGGCAGCGCGCGGATCTCCTCTTTGGTGAGCCCCTCGGTCTCGATGGGCTCCAGCACCCGGATGGTCACATGGGCCGGGTGCATGAACATATGGTGGTTCTCCATGATGTCCCGGCTGCCGGTGATGGCCACCGGCACCACGGGAGCCTTGGCCTTGGTGGCGATGCGGAAGGCGCCGCTCTTGAACTCCAAAAGGCTCCCCTCCGGCCCCTTGTTGCGGGTGCCCTCGGGGAAGATGGTCAGGGAGTAGCCCTTTTTCACAAGATCGATGGCCTCGTTCAGCGCGGCCATGGCCTTGCGGGGGTCCTCACGGTCGAGAAAGACGCAGTGCAAAAGGCGCATCCAGCCCCGCACCAGGGGCAGTTTGTCCACCTCTTTTTTGGCCACGAGGCCGTGGGGGGCGTCCAGCCGGGTGAGGGCCAGGGGGATGTCGTAGTAGCTGCGGTGGTTGGCGGCAAAGACGCAGGGGCGGCCTTTGGGAATGTTCTCCAGCCCCTCCACCGTCACCGTCACGCCGGCCAGCCGCAAAAGATGGTTGGCCCAGTGGGGCACATGCTCGGCGGCCAGCGCGTCGGAGGTGGCCCAGTCGCCCGCCTTCAGCGCCCTGAGGCCCCGGCGCAGATCGCCCAGATGGAGCAACATATAGCCCCAGAAATAGATGAACCAGACGAGCGTGCGCATAAAAAAGCCTCCGAAGGGTGCGAATTCGACCGCGAAATGCCGTTGCAAACTATTTTACCATGGAATTGTGAAAATAGAAAGACAAAAAAACGCCCCGGCCGCCGCTGCCCCGCCGCCAAAGGAACAAAAAAAGCGCCCCGGCCGCGGGCCGGGGCGGGGAGAAGCGCACGAAAAAGGTCAGCGGCCCTGCCGCTGGTAGAGTTCGGCGAGGGCGCGGATGCGCTTTGCCAGGGCGGGGCTCGCCGCCCCGGGGGCCATCCGCCACTGCCAGTTGCCCTCGGCTTTGCTGGGGGTGTTCATCCGGGCGAAGGCGGGCAGGGCCAGCCAGTCCTGCATGGGGATGATGGCGGTGTCGCTCACGCTGGCGTAGGCGGTGCGGATGAAGGCGTCCACCAGCGCTTCGTCCCTGCCGCAGGCCATGTAGGCCCGGGCCAGCGCCACGTCCTCCGGCGCGGCGTCGCCCTCCCAGGCGGCGGTGGTGTTGTTGTCGTGGGTGCCGGTGTACACCACCGAGTTCGGGGTGTAGTTGTGGGGCATGTAGTCCCCGGCCTCCCGGCGGTCGAAGGCGAATTGCAGCACCTTCATGCCCGGGTAGCCGCTGCCCGCCAGCAGCGCCTTCACCTCCGGGGTGAGGTAGCCCAGATCCTCGGCGATGATGCGGGCCGCGGGCAGCCGGCTGTGCAGCGCGTCCATCAGGGCCATGCCCGGCCCCTTGCGCCAGACGCCGTTTTTGGCGGTGGTGTCGCCCGCGGGGATGGCAAAGTAACTCTCAAAGCCCCGGAAGTGGTCGATGCGCACCACGTCGTACACCGTGCAGGCATAGGCCATCCGCCGCACCCACCAGGCGTAGCCGGTGGCGTGGTGGTAGTCCCAGTCGTAAAGGGGGTTGCCCCACAGCTGGCCGTCGGCGGCAAAGGCGTCCGGCGGGCAGCCCGCCACCGCGGACATCCGCCGGTCGGCCGTCAGCTGGAACAGCTGTGGCCCGGCCCAGACGTCCGACGAGTCGGGGGAGACGTAGATGGGGATGTCGCCGATGATGGCCACGCCCTTTTCATTGGCGTAGGCCTTGAGGGCGGTCCACTGCCGGTGGAAGAGGTACTGCACGCCCTTCCAGTAACGCACCTGCCCCGCCAGCCGCTCGGCGGCCCGCCGCAGGGCCGAAGGCTCCCGCAGGCGCACCGGGTCGGGCCAGTCCAGCCAGCTTTTCTGGCCGTTTTCACCCTTCAGCGCCATGAAGAAAGCATAGTCCTCCAGCCAGAAGGCGTTTTGCTCGCAGAAGGCCGCCAGCCCCTCGTCCTCCGGGTCCAGCCGGTCCACCGCCCGCTTGAGCAGGGCGTGGCGGCCCCGGTAAAGCGCGCCGTAGTCCACCCTGCTTTCGTCCTCGCCCCAGGCAAAGGCGTCCGCCTCGCCGGGGGCCAGCAGGCCGTCCGCTTCCAGCAGGGCGGGGTCGATGAAGTAGGGGTTGGCCGCGAAGGCGGAAAAGCTCTGGTAGGGGCTGTCGCCGTAGCCGGTGGGGCCGATGGGCAGGATCTGCCAGCGGCTCTGGCCGGCGGCCTGCAGAAAGTCCACAAAATGCCGCGCCTCTTTGCCCAGCGTGCCGATGCCGAAGGGGCCCGGCAGGCTGGACAGGGGCAGCAGGATGCCCGCCGCTCTCATCCCTTCACCGCGCCGGCCACGACGCCCTCGATGATGTACTTCTGGCAGGCCAGGTAGAACACGATCACCGGCAGGATGGTGAGCAGGATGCAGGCCATCATGGGGCCCATCTCCACCCGGCCGTAGCTGCCGCGGAAGTACTGGATGAGCATGGAGATGGTTCGGTACTTGCGGATGTCCAGCACCAGGGTGGGCAGCAGGTAGTCGTTCCACACCCACATGGCCTGGAGGATGGCCACCGAGATCAGGGTGGGCTTGAGGATGGGCAGCACCACCAGGCCGTAGGTCTGCAGCGGGTTGCAGCCGTCGATGGTGGCGGCCTCCTCGATCTCCAGCGGGATGCTCTTCACAAAGCCGCAGAACATGAACACCGCCAGCCCCGCGCCGAAGCCCAGGTAGATGATGCAGATGTTGTAGGGGGTGTTCAGCTTGAGGCTGTCGGCGGTCTGGGCCAGGGTGAACATCACCATCTGGAAGGGCACCACCATGCTGAACACGCACAGGTAGTAGATGGCCTTGGAGACCGGCCCGTGCACCCGGGTGATGTACCAGGCGCACATGGAGCAGCACAGAAGGATCAGCGCCACCGAGGAGACGGTGATGAACAGGGTGTAGAAAAAGCTCTGCAAAAAGCCTTGGCTCACCACGGCGGCCACGAAGTTGGCGGCGCCGGCAAAGGTGTCGGCGGTGGGCAGCTGGAACACGGTGCTGGTGCTGATGGCGGTCTCCATCTTGAAGGAGTTGATCAGGATCATGAACACCGGGTAGACGTACAGCACCGCCAGCACGGCGAACACCAGGGTAAACGCCATGTTGAGGGAGTTTTTGGCTTTCAGGCTGTTCATTGCTGCACCTCCTTGGAGCGGGTGGCCTTCAGCTGCACCAGCGCGATGACCACCACCACGATGAAGAACACCACGGCCTTGGCCTGGCCGATGCCCTTCCACTGGGGCCCGGAGCGGGCGTAGAAGGTGTTGTAGATGTTCAGCGCCAGCATCTCGGTGGCGTGGTTGGGCTCGCCGCCGGTGAGGGACAGGTTCTGGTCAAACAGCTTGAAGCTGTTGGTGAGGGTGAGGAACAGGCAGATGGTGATGCTGCTCATCACCATGGGCAGCTTGATCTTCACCAGGGCCTGCCAGCTGTTCGCCCCGTCGATGGCGGCGGCCTCCAAAAGGTCCGGCGAGATGTTTTGCAGCCCGGCGATGTAGATGATCATCATGTAGCCCACCTGCTGCCAGGCCATCAGGATGATGAGGCCCCAGTAGCCGGCGGAGGTGTTCAGCCCCAGCAGGGGCTTTTCCACGATGCTGAGCACGCAGTTGATGAGGATCTGCCAGATGTAGCCCAGCACGATGCCGCCGATGAGGTTGGGCATGAAGAACACCGTGCGGAAGAGGTTGGTGCCCTTGATGCCCCTGGTGAGCACCAGGGCCACCGCGAAGGCCAGCAGGTTGATGGACAGGGTGCTCACCACCGTGAAGGCCACCGTGAACCAGAACGAGTGCAGGAACGTCTCGTCCGAGAGGGCGGTCACATAGTTGGAGAGGCCCACCCACTTGGCGTTGTTGACGGTGGTGAACTTGCAGAAGGACAGATAGATGCCCTCCGCGAAGGGAACGATAAACCCGATGGTGAAGGCCGCCAGCGTGGGCAGCACAAACAGCGGGAAGTATTTTCTCAGGGTCTTTTCCATGCCGCGAAACTCCCTCCTTCCAGGGTGCGGACCGGAAAAATGGGGGAGCGAGAGGCTCCCCCATTTTCAGGTCGGTCAGGCCGTTCAGCCGTTGGCCAGCTGATACTCGGTGGCCCAGTTGTCCACGAAGGCGGAGACCACGTCGTCCCAGCTGCCGGTGCCGGCGGCGTAGGCGGTGAGGGCGGTGCCCAGCATGTTCTTCCACTCCTCAGAGGGCATGGTGGTGAAGTTCCAGGACACAGGGGTCTTGCCCGCAGCGGTCATGGCGGCGTCTTCCTTCACAAACAGGTTGGGAGACTCCTGCGCGGCCTTGAAGGGGATGACGAAGCCCATGTCGTTGGCCATGGCGGTGGTGCCTTCCTCGCTGGTGACACACCAGTTCATGAAGTCCAGGGTGGCCTGGATGTCCTCTTCAGGAGCCATGTTGTTCACGCACCAGTAGTTCTCGGTGCCGGTGCACAGGCCCTGGTTGGCCTCGTCGCCCACGCCGATGTAGATGGGGATCATGGCCAGCTGGTCGTCGGTGTACTTGCCTTCGCCGGTCACGTTGCCGTACTCCCAGGAGCCGTTCTGATAGAACACGGCCTCGCCGGCCAGGAACTCGTTCAGGCTGTCGTCCGCGGTCTTGGCGGCCAGTTCAGTGGGGGCGCAGGTGGAGTTGTTGATGTACAGGTCCCAGATGTTCTTGTAGTTGTCCAGGTAGGTGCCCTTGATGGCGTCGGTGCTGGTGATGCCCTCGTCCTTGTACTCGAAGTAGATGGGCAGGTTGGCCAGATGGGTCTTGAAGCGCCAGTCGGAGGAGGAGTCCATGCCGGCGGAGGTGAAGGCGGCAAAGCCCAGTTCGTCCTTGCGGGCGGTGATGTCCTCGGCGACCTTCTTCAGGTCGTCAAAGCTCTGGATGTCCTCCACGGTGTAGCCGGCCTGGCCCAGCAGTTCGGTGTTGGTGATCAGGCCGTAGCTCTCGATGACGTAGCCGATGCCGTAGACCACGTCGCCCTCCTTCAGGGCGTAGTCCTCGCTGGTCAGCTGGCCGTAGATGTCGCTGCCGGCCAGGTCATAGCAGTAGTCCTTCCAGTTGGCCAGGCCCACGGGACCGTTCACCTGGAACAGGGTGGGCGCCTCGGACTTGCCCATCTCGGCCATCAGGGTGGTCTCGTAGGTGCCGGAGGCGGCGGTGACCACGGTCACGGGCACGCCGGTCTGCTCGGTGTACAGGGCCGCCAGGTCCTGCCACTGCTGATCCTGCTCGGGCTTGAAGTTCAGGTAGTAGACCTTGCCGGCCGCGGCGGGAGTGCTGCCCGCGGCGGAGGCGGGGGTGCTGCCGGAGGCGGGGGTGCTGCTGGGGGTGCTGCCGCAGGCGGCCAGGCTCAGGGCCATGGCGGCGGCCAGCACGAGTGCAAGTGCCTTTTTCATATGTGTTCTCCTTTTTTCTTGTGCCCCTTGCGGGGACGGTCAAAAAACAAAAGCGGACTTTCCGCTTCGCTTACGTTGTTATGCCGCGCACCGAACCTCCCGGCGCGGGGGCGGCCTGCAGCAGCACGGTGGCGGCGGGTTTGCGCCGTTCCACGCACTGCAAAAGCAGCCGCACGCTGGTGCGGGCGATCTCGGCCGCCGGCTGGCGCATGGTGGCCAGCTGAGGGTTGTAAAAGCGGGCCATGGGGATGCCGTCGAAGCCCAGCAGCGAGATGTCGCCGGGGATGGCAAGCCCCGCGTCCAGAATGGCCCGGGCCGCGCCGATGGCGGTGACGTCGCTCATGGCGAACACCGCCGTCACCCGGTCGCCCGTTTCCAGAAACGCCTTCATGGCGGCGTAGCCGCCGTCCATGCTGAACTCGGTCTGCACAAAGCGGGCCGGGTCGAAGGGGATGCCGTGGGCAGCCAGGCCCTGCCGCACCCCTTCCAGCCGCATCTTGCCGGGGCTGGAGCGCTCGGGGTCGGTGCCCAGCACCAGAATGTCCCGGTGGCCCCGCGCGGCCAGGTAATCGATGGCCGCCGCGCCGGCGGCCCGGTCGTCCACCCCCACCATGGAGAGGTTGGGGAAGTGGAGTTCGTCGCTCACGGTGGTGGCCAGCACACAGGGCAGGTCGATGTTCGAAAAGCCCGCCTGGAAGTTGCGGCTGTCGCCCCCCAGAAAGATGATGCCCCGGGGCTTGAGCTCCCGGCACACCCGCTGGGCGGCGGCCACCTCGTCGGCGGTCTCGCCCACATACTCCACCACGCCTTCGTAGCCCGCTTCGCCCACCAGCCGCTGCAGTTCCACCAGCATGCCCGCGAAGAACAGGTTGGAGGTGCCGCGCACGATGAAAGCCACGCTCTTGGCCTGCTGGCGCTTGAGCTGCCGGGCGTTGGAGTTGGGCACGAATCCCTTTTCCGCCACGATGGCGGCGATGCGGCGCTTGGCCTCCTCGCTCACGTCCGGGTGGTCGTTCAGCGCCCGGGAGACGGTGCTGATGGCGTAGCCGCTTTCCCGGGCAATGTCCTTGATGGTCAAATCGGCTGCGCCTCGCTTCCCCCGGCGGTATGTACAGTGAAAAAACGTTGCCGGAAACGTTCCCAAGCAAGTTCATTATAGCCTGCGCCGCCGCCGATTGCAAGGGTTTCAGGGCGTTTTCATCAGTATGCAAGTTTACGATGAAAAAATATTGTGCAAAGTGACGCAAAAAGGGCGGGAAGGCTGTCATATCGCTGTAACCATTGGGGGGAAAAGGCCATGGCGCGGCCCAAAGGCCGCGGAAAAAACGCCGCCGGGGTCAAAAAAGCCCCCCGCGGCGGGAGCGGAGCGGCCCGGGCGCGGGGAGCAGGCGGCGCAAGAGGGGTCAACTCCGTTTGCCCCTGCGGCGGCAAAGCAGGAAGACCAGGCCGGCCAGCGCGCCCAGGCCCAGGGCGGCCAGGGCCGGGGCGGGCCGGGGGACGGGCTGGCCGTCGGCGGGCCGGGCCGGCAGGGCGGGCGTTTCAGGGCTGCCGGCCGCGCCCAGTTCGCCGCAGGCGATCACATAGTGGGAGAAGTGGGGGGGGGTGAAGGTCACCTGCCGGGCCTCCTCGTCGTAGCGGCTTTCACAGCGGGTGGCGGCGCCGTCCTCCGCCAGGTGCCACACGGCCACCTCCCCGGCGCTGCGGCCCTCCTCCAGGATGTAGGGCAGCGTCACCGAGACGCTGCCGCCGGCGAAGTGGGAGATGGTCTCGCCGCCGCTGTGGAGGGTGAGTTCGTACACCGGCATGCCGCCCGCCGCGGCGGCCTGGGCGCCGGGCAGTTCCTCCGCCGCCCGGCAGGCCACCCGCAGCACCAGCCCCTCCCCGGCCTGTTTCACAACGGCGGAGAGGGCGGCGGGGTCAAAGGTGATCCGGGCCAGGTCGGCGTCCAGGGTGAGCACCCCGCCCTCCGCCTGGGCCAGGGGGGCCAGGGCCGCCGCCGGCAGGCTGATCTCCAGGGCCCGGGCACTGGCCTGGGTCTGCAGCTGCACCGTCACGGCGGGGGTGCCGCCGCCGCGGGCCGCCGCCTCCAGCGCCTGCCGCACGGTGTCCGCCAGATGGCTCTCCTCCAGGGCGGCTGTGGCGGTCTCCTCGGTCACCGACGCCTCCACCGGGGTGGTCACATGGACGGGCGGCGCCGGGTCAGCGGTGGGTACGGGGGTGGGCAGGGGAGTGGCGGCCGGGCGCTGGGTGGGTCGGGGCGTGGCCGTGGGCGCGGGCGTGGGGGCCGGTTCCGGCGCGGGGGTAGCCTCCGGCGCGGGAGTGGCTTCCGGCACGGGGGTAGCCTCCGGCGCGGGGGTGGCCGGGGGCGTGCTCTCCGCCGGAAGAAAGACGCCGTTGCCCAGGTCCAGCAGGCCGGCCTGCCCGGCGCCGGTCACGGCGGCGCTGCCACCCTCCGCCCAGATCGCCGCCAGGCCGGTGACGTCCCGCTGCGCCAGCGTCAGGGCGTTGCCCGGCGCAAAGGCCAGGGTGGCCCCGGCCTTGTCCACGTTCACGCCGTACCAGGAGCGGGGGCCCGCCGGCGGTTTCGGGCGCCGCCCCTCCGTCCTCGTCCGGGGCGGGCCGGGCTTCCTCGTCCGGGCGTTCGTCCGGGCCGGGCTGCGGGTCGTCCCGCTCCAGGCTGTGAGCGGCGGCCTCCGCCGGCACGGCGGGCGGGGCCTCTTCCAGCGCCGCCGCGGGCAGGGCGCCGAGGGCCAGCGTCAGCGCCAGAAGCAGGGCGGTGAGTCTTTTTTTCATGGGTCCCTCCTGTGGGTCCGGGGCGAAAACAGGCGCTTCGCCCCCCCTTGTGTTGTACGCAAACAGTATACAGGCACCCGGGCGTTTTGCAACAAACAACCAAAAAAAGGGAGGAACGGGGGAAAAAATACGGCGGTCAGTCTGGGCAAACCGGGCAGACGAGGCGTATAATCGTATCAGGAAGAGACCCCTCACAGGGCAAAATGGAAGGAGAAGAGGAAAAACCATGAAAAAGATGCTGCTTGCCCTCTGCGCGCTGGCGGCCGCCCTCTCGCTGGCGGCCTGCGGCGGTGCGCCCGCGTCCGGCCAGGCGCCGGCGTCCCCGCCCGCTTCCGGGCCGGCCTCCGGGTCGGCCTCTGAACCGGCTTCTGAACCGGCCTCCGGGTCGGCCTCGGAGGAGGCGGCGGACTACACCGCCTACACCCTGCAGTTCGACGTGCCCCCGGACTTTGCCCAGATGGAGGAGCCCCCCGAGGGGGTGAGCGCCATGTTCCAGACGGCGGACGGCTCCAGCATCAACCTGGTGATCTATGACAACGACGGGTCCCTGGCCTCCGACGTCACCCAGGACGCCATTGTGTCCCTGCTGGAGGGGAGCCTGGAGCAGATGAGCGTGGAGGCCCAGGTGCTGGACCCGGTGTTTGAGACCGGCAAGCTGGGCGGCGTGTGCCCCTACTATCGGATCGACTACACCGTTGTGATGGGCGATGTGGTGATGGGGCAGACGATGCTGGGCATCAATGCCGACCGGGCCTACACCTTCACCTTCACCGACATGACCGGCGACTGGGGCCAGATCTTCGCGGATGCCGTGGCATCCATCACCCCGGTGGCCCAGTAAAAAACGAAACAAGCGGCGGCCTCGCGCACTGCGAGGCCGCCGCTCTTTGTCATTTTGTCCGCTTTGGCTCAGAAGCCGCCGGCGGTGCGGGGGTAGGGGATGACGTCCCGGATGTTGGGGATGCCGGTGAGGTACATGATGAGCCGCTCGAACCCCAGGCCGTAGCCCGCATGCTGCACGCTGCCGTAGCGGCGCAGGTCCAGATACTGCTGGTAGTCGGCCATACTCATGCCCAGCTTTTCCATCTTGGCCAGCAGCAGGTCCAGCCGCTCCTCACGCTGGCTGCCGCCGATCAGCTCGCCCACGCCGGGCACCAGCATGTCGGCGGCGGCCACGGTGCGCCCGTCGTCGTTGGCCCGCATATAAAAACTCTTGATGGCGGCGGGGTAGTCGGTCACGAACACCGGCTTGCGGTACACCTGTTCGGTGAGGAACCGCTCGTGCTCGGTCTGCAGGTCGGTGCCCCACTCCACCTTGTACTGGAATTTGTCGTTGTTCTTCTCCAGGATCTTTACCGCCTCGGTGTAGCTCACCCGGGCAAAGTCGGCGTTCACCAGGGCGGTGAGCCGCTCCACCAGGCCCTTGTCGAAGAACTGGTTGAAGAAGGCCAGCTCGTCCGGGCACTGCTCCAGCACATAGCCGATCACATATTTCACCATGGCCTCGGCGTTGTCCGTGTAATCGGACAGGTCGGCAAAGGCCATCTCCGGCTCGATCATCCAGAACTCGGCGGCGTGGCGGGGGGTGTTGGAGTTCTCCGCCCGGAAGGTGGGCCCGAAGGTGTAGATGTTGCCGAAGGCCATGGCCATCGCCTCGCCCTCCAGCTGGCCGCTCACCGTCAGGTGGGTGGAGCGGCCGAAGAAGTCGCGGCCAAAGTCCACCGCGCCCTCCTCGGTGCGGGGCACATCGTTCAGGTCCAGGGTGGTGACCCGGAACATCTCGCCCGCGCCCTCGCAGTCGGAGCCGGTGATGAGGGGGGTGTGCACATAGACGAAGCCCCGCTCCTGGAAGAAGCGGTGGATGGCATAGGCGGCGGTGCTGCGCACCCGGAAGGCCGCCGCGAAGGTGTTGGTGCGGGGGCGCAGGTGGGGCATGGTGCGCAGGAATTCCACGCTGTGCCGCTTTTTCTGCAGCGGATACTCCGGCGGGCAGCCGCCCAGCAGTTCCACGCTGTCGGCGTTCACCTCCAGGGGCTGCTTGGCGCCGGGGGTCAGCACCACCCGGCCCTTCACCCGCATGCTGGTGCCCACGCCGGCCTTGGCCACCTCCTTGTAGTTTTCCAGCTTGCCGGCCTCGAACACCACCTGCAGGTTCTTGAAGGCGGAGCCGTCGCTCAGCTCGATGAAGCCGATGTTCTTGGAGTCGCGCACGGTCCTGGCCCAGCCGCAGACGGTCACTTCGGCGCCGTCGGCGGGGGGGCAGGAAAACAGGTCTTTGATGATGATGCGTTCCATTGTTCCTTATCTCCTTTACAAAGCGGTTTTTGCCCTTTGCTCACGGTGAAAGAGCAAAAAAAGACCGGCAGCCGGAATCGTCCCTTCCATTAGGACGAATCGCTGCCGGATCCGCGGTGCCACCTAACTTGCCGTTCGCACGGCCCCTTTTCCGCTCATACAAGCGTCGCGGCTTAACGCGCCGCCCACGACACGCCCTACTGCCGCCGGGGCGGGTTCGGGGGTGCAGCTCCAAAGTGTTCCTTCCGCCGGGCGCCGGGCGGGGCTCGCACCGCTCCCCGCTCGCTGGGCCGCCGCTGGCCGGCGTACTGCTCTTTTTCACAGCTGTTGGTGCCAGTTTACCCCTTTCGCCGGCCCTTGTCAAGGCCGTTTCGCCGCATTTTTTCGCCGCGGCGGCGGTATGCTATCAGCAGAAGGGGGGCGGCGGCATGAAAAGGGGGACGCGGCGGGCCCTGGCGGCCCTGGCGCTGGCGGCAGCGGCGGCGGTGGCGGCGGCGGTGTGGGTGTGCCGCGCGCCCCGTTTTGCCCACGCCTCGCCCGATTACCCCATGGTGGACCTGACGGGGGTGGTGGCGCGGGCCGAGGCGGGCCGGCCGGACTACCGGCTGCTCCTTGCCCAGACGGGCCTGGGCAAAGGGGCGGTGGACGCGCTGCTGGAAACGGGCCGGGGAGAGGAGCTGTTTGACTTTCAGGCCCGGTACTTTGCCCCCCGCCAATGGGAGACGGTGAAGGGGGTGGCCATGGTGCGCCTGGAGGTGAGCGGGAGCGAGCTGCGCTTCGCCCCGCTGGAAAAGGGGGACGTGCTGCTCACCCCCTCCAGCCGGTGCGGGGGCTGGCGCAACGGCCACGCGGCGCTGGTGGTGGACGTGGAGGAGGGGCTGGTGCTGGAGGCCTACAGCCTGGGCCAGCCCAGCCGGCTGAGCAGCCTTTCCACCTGGCAGGACAAGGCCGCCGTGGCGGTGCTGCGCCTTTCGGGGGTGAGCGCCGAGCGCCGGGCCGCCCTGGCGGACTGGGCGCGGCAAAACCTGCTGGACCTGCCCTACGGCCTTTTCTCGGGGCTGCCCTGGCTGGGGGAGACCGCCCGGCCCCCCGCCACCCAGTGCGCCCATCTGGTGTGGTGCGCCTTCGCCGCCTTCGGCTACGATATCGACGGGGGCGGCGGCTGGCCGGTCACCCCCCGGGACATCTCCCTCTCGCCCCTTTTGGAGACGGTGCAGGTCTGGGGCCTGCCCCAGGGGGCGCGCTGGCCGTCGTGAGGGCTCACCCCGCGGCGGCCTTTTTGCGGGCGTGCAAAAATACCGGCAGGTAGCACAGCCCCACCAGCGCCACTGCCAGCAGGCAGATGACCGCCAGATACGCCAGCCACTGCCCCACGCTGGTCAGGGGGATGGGCAGGGGCGGCTTGTAGGTGAAGAAAAAGTTGGTGGCGTACTCCACGCTCACCAGTTCCCCGTCCTCGTAGGTGGCGGCGGCGAACATGGAATTTAGATACAGCGAGAGCAGCGCCAGCGCCCCCAGCAGCCCCAGGGTGGAAAAATAGTGCCGGGGCCGCAGTTCCACCTCGCCGCAGCAGGGGATATAAGCCCCCAGCACCACCAGCATGGAGTGGTAGAGGAAGAACTGGTAGGCGAGGGGATGGGCAAAGGCCTGGCTGGCCGGGAGGCTGGTGGAGAAGATGGAGGGCATGGCCAGAGCCAGCACCGCGCCGATGAGGCAGGTGGGATACATAAAGGCCAGCACGGCGGTGCGCCCGCGGCCGGGGCGGGCGAAGCGGGCGTAGAAGATCAGCAGGATCTGGATGCTGCACAAATGCAGCGGCAGGTGCTGCAACTCGATGTAGGGCAGCAGCATCGACCCGTCGGCGGAGGGCACCATCTCCACCACGCTGAGCGCCTTCACCAGCTCGGAGGCGACGCTCAGCGCGCAGCAGACGCTGAGCACCCGCTGCAGCGGCGGGCGGCGCCGGCGCAGAAGCCACAGCGCCCCGGCGATGAGGGCGGCCGAGACGCCCAGCCAGAGGAAATGATAGACGGTGAACATACGCTTTCGCTCCTTTCGGCCGGCGGGGCCGGCGGGGTACAGCTTGATTGTACTATACGCGGCCTTTCGCCACAATGAAGAACGGGGTGAAATTTTTATAAAAAGAAGAAAAGCGGGGCGGGACGGTTTCCATCGCGGGGGATTTATAGTAAAATGACACCAGACGATCCGCGCCGCGGCGCGATGGGAAAGGGACGTGTGCTTTTTTGAAGAGGAACGAGATCATCTGCCGGGCGGGCCGGCTGGCGGGGCCGGCGGCGCTGTGCGCGGGGGGCCTTGTGTGGCTGGCGGCGGTGCTGGCCGCGGGGGGCGGGCCGCTGGAGCTGGCGGCCTTTGCCGGGCTGTTTTTTGTAGCGATCCTGTGCGCGGGGCGCTTTCTCACGGGGCTGGCCGTCCCCGGCCTGGAGGGCGCGGCGCGGCTGGCGGCGGCCTTCTGCGCGGGCAGCGGCGTGCTGCTGGCGGCCTGGTGGCTGCTGGGCCGGTGGGGCGCCTGGGCGGCGCTTGCCCCCGGCCTCGCCCTGGGCGCGGCGGGGGCGGCCGAATGGCTGCGGGAAAAACCCCGTCTGCGCCCGGCGCTGCCCCGGGGCCCGGTGAGCCTGCTGCAGCTTTTCATGGGGATGTTTCTGTTCTTCCACGCCTTTTGGGGGGTGCTGCCCGCCGCCACCCCCGAGCGGCTGCGGGTGTGGACCTACAACCAGGACCTGCTCTGGAGCGTGGGCAACGCGGCGGCGGCCGCCTTCGGCGCGCCCTTCCAGGATATGCGCATGGCGGGCTACACCCTCCACTACCACTTCCTCAACGACCTTGCCGCCGGGCTGCTGGCCCGGGCCGCGGGGGCCGGCGCCTGGGAGGGGCTGGCCTTCTACTGGTACGCCTCGGTGGGCCTGCTGGCCCTGGGTGCGCTGTGGGCGCTGGCAAAGCGGCTGGGCGCGGGGGAGTGGCTGGCGGCCCTGGGCGCGGGGGCGGTGTTCTTTATGAACAGCCGCTTCAGCGAGCAGCCCTTCCACCTGTTCACCAACACCAACGGCATGGGCACGGCGCTGCTGGGGCTGTGCGGCGTGCTGCTGCTGGCCGACCGGGCGCTGGAGGCGGAAAAGCCGCCCCGGGCCTTCTGGCCCTGCTTCTTCGCGGCCTGCGCCGCCCTGTGCATGATCAAGAGCACCCTGGGGGCGCTGGCCCTCTGCGCCTTTGCCGCCGCCCTGGCGGTGTCGCTGGCCGCGGGGCGCCTGCGGCCCCGGATGGCGGCGCTGGCCGCCCTCTGCGCGGGGGCCTTCGGGGCCTGCTGGGCGCTGGTGTTCCGGGGCGCGGTGAACAACCTGATGTTCAGCGGCGCCGCCCGGCTGGGCGAGCTGCCCGAGGCGCTGGTGAACGCCTCGCTGCTGGGCCTTGTGCTCTACCTCGCGTCGCTGCCCTGGAGCCTGGCCCGCCTGCGCCGGCTCACCTTCGCCCAGCTGTGCGTCAACGCCATCGCCGTGGGCGGGCCGGCGGCCTTCGCCCTCTACACCCACTATTCCTTCTCCCAGGTCTACTTTTTGCTGGCGGCCATCCCGATGTGGTGGCTGGCGGCCCTGCCCGCCCTGGCCGCCTGCGGCCGGTGGCTGGCGGCGCGCCGCGCCGCCCTGCGCCCGCTGGCCGCCGGGGCGCTGGCCGCGGCCTGCCTCGCGGCCTTCGGCTGGCAGCTCACCGACGTGGTGCCCGAGTGCCGGGAGGGGGTGCAGGCGGCGCTGCGCTGCGCGGGCTTGCGGGTGAGCGAGCCGGCGGAGGAGAGCGTGCTCGCCGGCGACTGGCAGGCCGCCCGCTGGCTGCGGGAGAACAGCGAGGCCGGCGACATCTTCGCCACCAACCGCAACAACAAGACCCTGGCCGGCGCGGACGGGGTGTTCCATTTCTACACCGCCGCCAGCCAGCGGCGCAGCTATCTGGAATCCTACCGCTACGCGCTGGACTACGACAACGCCTACGCCGAGACCCGCCGCCGGCTGGAAGAGGTGAGCGACGCCATCTTCTTCCGGCTGGGCGAGGAGGAGGCATTCCGGCTGGCCGCGCAGGAGGGCATCGACTGGCTGCTGGTGTCCACCCGGGTGGAGGGCTGGCCCCAGTGGCAGCGCACCCCGGACTTCGCCACCGACGCGGTGCGCCTCTACCGGGTGCCCGCGGCCTCTTGACCCGCGCCGCGCCATGGGGTAGAATATCCCCGCTGAGCCGCGCCCGCCGGGCGCGAGAACGACAAGGAGTTGAATCAGCGTGAAAAAGAACCTCTTCCCGCGCCTGGCCGCCCTGGCCCTGGCGCTGACCCTGGCCCTCACCGGCTGCGCGTCCGCGCCCGCCTCCGGCAGCGCTTCGGTCCCTGTTTCCTCCGCGCCGGCGAGCGAGGCCGGGGGCCTGACCCTCACCGATCAGGCGGGCCGCACCGTGGAGCTGGCCGCCCCCGCCAAGACGGTGGTGAGCGGCTACTACATCAGCACCTACGCGGTGCTGGCCCTGGGCAAGGCGGACGCCATCGTGGGCCTGGAAAAGAAGGCGGACACCCGCTCGCTGTATCAGATGGCCGCCCCCGAACTCATCGAAAAGCCCGGCGTGGGCACCATGAAGGAGCTGGACACGGAGGCGGTGGCCGCCCTGGAACCGGACCTGGTCATCCTGCCCGCCGCCCTCGTCGACTACGCCGACACCCTGGACGGGCTGGGCATCCCGTCGCTGGTGGTGGCCCCCGAGAGCCACGAGGCGCTGGTGGAGATGATCGGCCTTTTGGGCCGGGCCCTGGGGGCGGAGGACGCCGCCGCGGCCCTCACCGGCTACTACGACGAACAGCTGGCCCGAATGGCCGCCCTCACCGAGGGTGCGGACAAGCCCACCGTCTACATGGCCTCCAACTCCAGCTACATGAGCTGCGCCCCCGCGGGGATGTACCAGAACTATCTCATCGAGACCGCCGGCGGGGTGAACGCCGCCGCCTCGCTCACCGGGGATTACTGGACCGAGGTGTCCTATGAGGACATCCTGGCCATGGCCCCCGACGTGATCGTGGTGCCCTCCGGGGCGGAGTACACCGCCGCCGACCTGCTGGCGGACGCCCAGCTGGCGGGGGTGCCCGCCGTGGAGAACGGCAAAGTCTACCAGATGCCCGCCGGCCTGGAGGAGTGGGACTCCCCCATCCCCTCCGGCATCCTGGGCTGCCTGTGGCTCACCAGCGTGCTGCACCCGGAAGAGTATCCCTTTGAGCAGTTCACCGCCGACGCGGCGAACTTTTACCAGACCTTCTACGGCTTCGCGGTGGACGAGAGCCTCATCACAAAATAAATTGCCCGGAAAATAAACGAAAGGGGAGAGCGCCATGAACAGCACCCGCACCCGCGCCGCGCTGGCCGGCTGCCTTGGGGCGGTGGCCGCGCTGGCCGCCGCGGGGCTGCTCACCGGCAGCTTTCCCCTTTCTTTTTCAGAGATCCTGCAAGACCCCGGCGGCCTTGCCGCCCGGGTGTTCTGGCAGCTGCGGCTGCCCCGCACCCTGATGGGCCTGGCCGGGGGCTGGGCCCTGGGCATGGCGGGGGGCGTGTATCAAACGGTGTTTTCCAACCCCCTGGCCTCGCCGGACCTCACCGGCGTCTCCTCGGGGGCGAGCCTGGGCGCCGCGGCGGCCATCGTGCTGGGCGCGGGCGGGCGGCTTTCGGTGACGCTCTGCGCCTTCGCCTTCGGCATGGCCGCCCTGGCGGCGGTGCTGGGGCTGGTGGGCGCGGCGCGCCTGGCCCGCACCGGCAGCTACCTGCTGGCGGGGGTCATCGTCTCCTCCCTGGCCGAGGCGGGGCTGATGGTGCTCAAGACCCTGGCGGACCCGGAGGGCCAGCTGGGGGCCATCGAGAGCTGGACCATGGGCAGCCTTTCCGCCGTCACCGGGGAAAAGATCGCCCTGCCCGCCGCCCTGGCGGCGGGGTGCGCCCTTTTGCTGTGGCTGGTGCGCAAGCCCATCCTGATGCTCAGCCTGGGGGAGAGCGCCGCCCGCGGCCTGGGCCTTGATCCGGCCCTCTGGCGGGCCCTGGTGCTCAGCCTCACCACCCTGATGGTGGCGGCGGTGGTGTCGGTGTGCGGCGCGGTGGCCTTTGTGGGCCTCATCGCCCCCCACATCGCCTTCTTCCTCGGCGGGCGGCGGGGTGGGCCCTACCTCGCCCTCTGCGGCCTCGCCGGGGCGGCGGTGCTGCTGGCGGCAGACCTGCCCGCCCGCCTGCTCAACCTGCCCCTGAGCATCTTCACGGTGGCGGCGGCGGTGCCGGTGCTGCTGGCGCTGCTGGTGCGCCGGGGAAGGGGAGGTGAGCAGGACGCTTGAGGTGAAGGACCTTGCCGCCGGCTACGAACGGCCGGTGGTGCAAAACGTCTCCTTTTCGGTGCAGGAGGGGCAGCTGGCGGCGGTGCTGGGGCCCAACGGGGCGGGCAAGTCCACCCTGCTGAACGCCCTGGCCGGCGGGGTGCGCAAAACCGCCGGCCGGGTGCTGGTGAACGGGCAGGACTGCCTGCCCCTCTCCCCAAAACAGCGGGCCAGGCGGCTGGCGCTGGTGGGCCAGCAGATCCCCCTGCTGCCCGGCGTGCGGGTGGAGGAAGTGCTGGAGATGGGCCGCTACGCCTGGGGCGGGCCGCTGCGGGCCGACCCGGGGGCGAAGGCGGCGGTGGCCGCCGCGGCCGCGGCCTTCGGCCTGGAAAAGCTGCTGCACACCGACTGCGCCGCCCTCAGCCAGGGCCAGCGGCAGCTGGTGCAGCTGGCCCGGGCCATGGTGAAAAGCGCGCCGGTGCTGCTGCTGGACGAGCCGGGCAGCGCGCTGGATTTTTCCAACACCCACCGGCTGTTCCGGCTGCTGCGAGGCCGGCTGGCGGAAGGGGGGCGGTGCGCGGTGGCGGTGCTCCACGACCCGGCGCTGGCCCTGCGCGATTGCGCCCCGGTGCTGCTTTTGCGGGAGGGCCGCGTCGTGGGCCGCCTTGAGCCCGGGCGCTGCGCCGACGCCGAGGCCCAGGCGGCGCTGGCCCGCCTCTACCCCGGCATCCGGGTCAAAGCGGACAAGGAAACGGGGCATTGGCTGTGCACAATTGAATAAAAGGGAGAAGTTTGCCGCCTGCCCGCGAAAAGGGATGGATTTTTCGCGGGCAGGCGGTATAATTGTTCTGTTTGCGGAAAAAAATGGAGGAGGAAAACGATGGAAAAGACAACACAATACGTCACCCCCTACGAGTTTGAGGGCCGGCTGCCCCTGGCCCAGGCGGTGCCCCTGGGCCTGCAGCATGTGCTGGCCATGTTCGTGGGCAACCTGACGCCCATCCTCATCATCACCAACCTCTGCGCCGCCGTGGGCGACGGGGCGGAACTGGCGGCCCTTCAGGTGGGCCTTTTGCAGAACGCTATGCTGGTGGCCGGCATCGTCACCCTGGTGCAGCTTTACGCCGTGGGCCCGGTGGGCGGCAAGGTGCCCATCATCATGGGCACCAGCTCCGGTTTCATCGGGGTGTTTCAGAGCGTGGTCAACGTGATGGGCGGCGGTGTGGCCGCCTACGCGGCCATCATGGGCGCGTCCATCCTGGGCGGGCTGTTCGAGACGGTGCTGGGCGTGTTCCTCAAGCCCCTGCGCCGCTTCTTCCCGGCGGTGGTCACCGGCACGGTGGTGCTGTCCATCGGCCTGTCCCTCATCGGCGTAGGGGTGGGCTCCTTCGGCGGCGGCACCTCCGCGGCGGACTACGGTTCGCTGGAGAACCTGCTCATCGGCCTGGCGGTGATGGTGGCGGTGCTGGTGCTCAAGCACGGGGCCAAGGGGCTGGCCAGCTCCTCCTGCATCCTCTTCGGCATCGTCTTCGGCTACATCCTCTGCGGGGTGCTGGGCCTGGTGCTGCCCACCACCGGCGTCACGGCCGAGGGGGTGGAGTACACAAAGGCCTGGGTGCTCAACTGGGATAAAGTCCTGGAGGCCGACTGGTTCGCCGTGCCCCGGCTGATGCCGGTGAAGCCGGTGTTCGATCTGCGGGCTATCCTGCCGGTGCTGGTGATGTTCATCGTCACCGCCGTGGAGACGGTGGGCGACATCTCCGGCGTCACCGAGGGCGGCATGGGCCGGGAGGCCACCGACACCGAGCTGTCCGGCGGCATCATCTGCGACGGCCTGGGCTCCTCCTTCGCCGCCCTCTTCGGGGTGCTGCCCAACACCTCCTTCAGTCAGAACGTGGGCCTCGTCACCATGACCCGCATCGTCAACCGCATGGCCCTGGCCTGCGGCGCGGTGTTCCTGGTGCTCTGCGGCCTTTTGCCGAAACTGGCGGCGCTGGTGTCCATCATGCCCCAGAGCGTGCTGGGCGGCGCGGCGGTCATCATGTTCTCCTCCATCGTGATGAGCGGCATCCAGCTCATCACCCGGGAGCCCCTCACCCCCCGCAGCATGTCCATCGTGTCGGTGGCCCTGGGCCTGGGCTACGGCCTGGGGGCCAACAGCGCGGTGCTGGCCGGCCTGCCCCAGGCGGTGCAGCTGGTGTTCGGCGGCTCGGGCATCGTGCCCGCCGCCTTCGTGGCCATCGTGATGAACCTGCTGCTGCCCAGGGAAAAACAGGCGTAACAGCGCTGTCCGCAGCCCTCTGCCGCCCCCGGCCGCGCCGGGGGCTTTTTTGCGGGGCGGGGATATGCTACAATAAAAACGAAAATTCACCACAGGGAGGAACCGCCGTGCTGACCATCAAACACTATGCCCGGCCCCAGACCGTGCCCGAGGCCCTGCGCCTGCTGCGGGAAAAAAAGAGCAACGTGGCCCTGGGGGGCATGCTCTGGCTGAAACTGCAGGATAAAACCGTGGACACCGCCGTGGACCTGGCGGGCCTCGGCCTCGACGCCATCGAGGAGACGCCCGAGGGCTGGCGCATCGGGGCCATGGTCACCCTGCGCCGGCTGGAGACCCACACGGGCCTCGCCGCCTTCACCGGCGGAGCCATGGCCGAGAGCGTCAAACACATCGTGGGGGTGCAGTTTCGCAACCTTGCCACCATCGGCGGCAGCGTCTTCGGGCGGTTCGGCTTCTCCGACCCCCTCACCCTGCTGTTGGCGCTGGACGCCCGGGTGGAGCTGGCCGAAGCCGGGCGGATGAGCCTTCGCGACTTCGCGGAGTCGGACATCCGCAAGGACATCCTGACCCATATCTTCATCCCCGGCGGCAAGGTGGAAGCGGTCTATCTCTCCCAGCGCAATTCCGCCACCGATTTCCCCACCCTCACCTGCGCGGTGGCGCGCCGGGAGGGGAAAGTGGCCTGCGCCGTGGGGGCCCGCCCCGCCCGGGCACAGCGCTTTGACGACGAGGCGGGGCAGCTGGCGAATGGCGTGAACGAAGAAAGCGCCGCCGCCTTTGCCGAGACGGTCGCCCGGCGGGCGGTGTTCGGCTCCAACACCCGGGCCTCGGCGGAGTACCGGCGGGAGGTCTGCCGGGCACTGGTGCGCCGCGCCGCGCTGAAACTGGAGGAGGAGTGAGCCATGGAGTTGAACTTTACTTTGAACGGGCGGGCGGTGAGCGCCGACGTGCGGCCGGACACCCTGCTCCTGGACCTGGTGCGCCGGCTGGGCTGCCTGAGCGTCAAGCGGGGCTGCGAGACCTCGGGCTGCGGGCTGTGCACCGTGCTGCTGGACGGCGCGCCGGTGCTCTCCTGCTCGGTGCTGGCCCTGCGGGCGGCGGGCCGCCGGGTGGACACGCTGGAGGGCCTGCAGGAGGAGGCCCGCCCCTTCGCCGAGTTCATCGCCGACCAGGGGGCGGAGCAGTGCGGCTTCTGCAACCCGGGCTTTGTGATGAACACCATCGCCCTTTTGCGGGAGAACCCCGACCCCACCGACGACGACATCCGCGCCTTTCTGGCGGGGAATCTCTGCCGCTGCTCCGGCTACGAGGGGCAGCTGCGGGGCATCCGCGCCTTTCTGAACAGCCGCAAAGGGGGTGAGGACCGTGGGTGAAGCCGATCGCCGCGCCGTGGGCGCGCCGGTGCGCAAAAAGGACGCCATGGCCCTCTTGCTGGGCAAGCCGGTGTACACCGAGGACGTGACCCCGGCGGACTGCCTGGTGGTCAAGGTGCTGCGCAGCCCCCACGCCAACGCCCTCATCGAATCCGTCGACCCCGCCGCCGCCCTGCGCACGCCGGGGGTGGCGGCGGTCTACACCTGGCGGGACGTGCCCCAAAAGCGGTTCACCCAGGCGGGCCAGACCTGGCCCGAGGCCTCCCCCTACGACCGGCTCATCCTGGACAGGCATGTGCGCTATGTGGGGGACGCGGTGGCCATCGTGGCCGCCGAGACCGAGGAGGCCGCCCGGCAGGCGCTGAAGCGCATCAAGGTGAAGTATCAGGTGCTGCCCGCGGTGCTGGACCCCCACGAGGCCCTGGACGGCCCGGTGCTGGTGCACCCGGAGGAGGACTGGAAGGCCCTCTGCCCCGTGGGGGCGGACAACCGCCGCAACCTCTGCGCCTCCGGCAGCGACGCCGACGGGGATGTGGAGAAGGTGCTGGCGGATTGTGATGTGGTGGTGGAGCACACTTATAATACCCAGGCCTGCAACCAGGCCATGATGGAGACCTTCCGGGCCTACACCGAGCTGGACGCCTACGGCCGGCTGCATGTGGTGGCCTCCACCCAGATCGTCTTCCATGTGCGGCGCATCCTGGCCAACGCCCTGGACATCCCCAAATCCAAGATCCATGTGGAAAAGCCCCGCATCGGCGGCGGCTTCGGGGCCAAGCAGACGGTGGTGGCGGAAGTGTACCCCGCCTTCGTCACCTGGAAGACCGGCCGCCCCGCCCGGATGATCTACTCCCGCCAGGAGAGCCTCATCGCCTCCAGCCCCCGGCATCCCATGGAGGTGCGGGTGCGGCTGGGCGCGTCCAAAGAGGGGACCATCCGCGCCCTGGACGTCTACACCCTCTCGGACACCGGGGCCTACGGCGAGCACGGCCCCACCACCGTGGGCCTCTCCGGCCACAAGTCCATCCCCCTCTACACCGGCAACCTGGAGGCCTTCCGCTTTGCCTGGAATGTGGTCTACACCAACCACCAGTCCGCCGGGGCCTACCGGGGCTACGGCGCCACCCAGGGCATCTTCGCGGTGGAGAGCGCGGTGAACGAGCTGGCCGAACGGCTGGGGATGGACCCGGTGGCCCTGCGGCTGAAAAATATCGTGCGGCAGGGCCAGGCCATGCCCGCCTACTACGGCGAGACCGCCACCGCCTGTACCCTGGACAAATGCCTCACGAGGTGCGCCCAGCGCTTCGGCTGGGAGGAAAAATACCCCGTGCGGGACATGGGGGACGGCAGGGTGCGGGCCGCCGGCGTGGCCATCGCCATGCAGGGCTCGGGCATCTCGGGGGTGGACGTGGGTTCTGCCACCCTCAAGCTGGGGGACGACGGCTGCTACAACCTCACCATCGGCGCGGCGGACATGGGCACCGGCTGCGACACCATCCTGGCCCAGATCGCCGCCGACTGCCTGGACTGCGAGGTGGACAACATCGCCGTCTTCGGGGCGGACACCGACGCCTCCCCCTATGACTCCGGCTCCTACGCCTCCTCCACCACCTACGTGACGGGCAAAGCGGTGGAGAAGGCCTGCGCCCGGCTGAAAGAGCGCATCTGCGCCCTGGCGGCCGAAATGCTGGACTGTGCCCCCGAAGAGGTGGAGTTCGCCGGCCGCGCCGTGCGCCGGCTGGACGGCGGGGGAGAGGTGAGCCTGGCCGACATCGCGGGCCGCTCCATGTGCGGCAGCGCCCCGGCGCTGCAGATCACCTGCTCCCACTCCTCGCCCACCTCGCCGCCCCCCTTCATGGCGGGCATGGTGGAGGTGGAGGTGGACACCCGCACCGGCGGCGTGAAGGTGCTGGATTACACCGCCGTGGTGGACTGCGGCACCCCCATCAACCCCAATCTGGCCCGGGTGCAAACGGAGGGGGGCCTGGTCCAGGGCATCGGCATGGCCCTGTTCGAGACCATCACCTACAGCGACACCGGCCGCCTGGCGGAAAATTCCTTTATGCAGTACAAGATCCCCACCCGGCTGGACATGGGCAAACTGGACGTGACCTTCGAGCCCAGCTACGAGCCCAGCGGCCCCTTCGGGGCAAAATCCATCGGGGAAATCGTCATCAACACCCCCTCGCCGGCCATCGCCCACGCGGTTTACCGGGCCACCGGCGTGTGGCATCGCAGCCTGCCCATCACCCCGGAGAAGGTGCTGCTGGGCAGGAGAGGAAAAACGGATGGCTGAGCATCTCATCCTGCTGGCGGCGGGGTCGGCCCGCCGCTTCGGCGCAAACAAGCTGCTGTGCCCGGTGGCGGGCAAGCCCCTCTACGCCCACGGTCTCGCCGCCCTGCTGGCGGCGGCGAAGGCGCGCCCCGCCGCCGACGTGACGGTGGTCAGCCGCACGCCGGAAATTCTGGCGGCGGCCCGCGCCGCCGGGGCAAGGGCGGTGGACAGCCCCTTGAGCGGAGGGGGCCTCTCCTTTACCATCCGGGCGGCGCTGGATTCGCTGGAGCCGCTGGCCGCGGGCGACTACCTGCTCTTCGCGGTGGCGGACCAGCCCTGCCTCTCCGCCGCCAGCGTGACGGCCCTGCTGGAACAGGCCGCTCCGCCCACCCTCGCCGCCACCCTCTGCGTTGGCGACAAGGTGGGCAGCCCCACCCTGTTCAGCGCGTCGCTGGCAGGCAAGCTCCGGGCGCTGGAAGGCGATTCGGGCGGCCGGTCCGTCCTGCGCGCTTTGGGGGATGAGTGCCTGCGGGTGGAAGCGGCCGAACCGCGGGAACTGGAGGACATCGACCGGCCCGGGCAGCTGGAACAGGTCTGCCGCGAAACTTTGTCTGCGAAAAACCACAAATAAAAAAGCGAGGAAAGAAGCCGTTTGCCGGCCTTCTTTCCTCGCTTTTTTCGTGCTTCCGGACCCGGGGGAAACGCCCTCCGGATGATTCATATAGTAATGTGCTCTACGAAAAAAGCCGCTCCTCACGGCTGGAATTTATTCATGTTTCGGCGTTTTTGCTCCATGGAGGGGTGGACATATTTGTTCATGGTGATGTTCACGCTGGCGTGGCCCAGGATCTCGCTGAGGCTCTTCAGATCGAATCCCCGCGTCACACATTCCGTGGCGAATGTGTGGCGCAGCGCATGAAAGTTGGCATGGGGGATCCCCACTGTTTTCAGCGTGCGGGCAAAATAATACTGCATGTTGCGCGGCTCGATGTAAACGCCCGGCATGCCGGAGAGGAAGACACAGGCGTCGGCCTGCTGCATGGGCATGATCGCCTGTGCCAGAAAATGCGGCAGCGGGATCTGCCGCACCGAGCACGCGCTTTTCGGGGTGGATACGATGAGGGCCGTTCTGGTTTGGTCGTCCGGGCCACCGGGAACGCGGGTCAGGGTGGATTCCACCTGCAGGGTCTCGGCGGCAAGATCGATGTTTTTCCAGGTCAGAGCGCACAATTCTCCGATCCGGATCCCGGTGTACAGCGCCAGAAGGATCCCGCCGTCCCGGAATGTTTGGGCGCGCAGCAGATATTCGGTCAGCCGAAGCCGCTCCTCCTGGCTGAGAACTCTGATCCGCGGCGCTCTGCGGTGCACGCTCACTTTTTTCAGCACCGGCTGCATGAGGCCGTAGCGATCCGCGCCGAAACCGATCACCTCCCGCAGGATGGCCAGCGTGTCCGTTACCGTCTTGGGCGACAGCGGCGCGCATTTCTTCCCGCCGCAGCACAGGAGCTGATTGGCAAAATCCTGCAAAAGGCGGTTGGAAAACGCGGCAATGAGTTCGTCTCCGATCAGCGGGCATATATAGTTGCTCAGCGCCATACGATATTTCGCATAGGTGGTGGCCTTTACACGCGGGAGAATGCTTGCCAGCCATTCGCTTCCCGCCCGGCGGATCGTCAGTTCCTCCCACTGCGGCCGAAACCGAGGAGAAGAAACGTCCGCCCCGTTGGGGTCGCACGCCCGGAGGTTGGTATTCCGCTCGGTCTTGAAAACATTGTCCTTCACTGCACGCATGGTTTCTCCTCCTTTTTCTGGTTGCTTTTCGTTCCCGTTTGCCGTCCGCCGGAGCTTTCGGGGGACGGGATCGGTGGAAACGGATGGGTTTTCGACTGAAAAAAAGACGTTTTTTCCTGTTATGACAAGCATTGACAAGGCTTATCGGAATGTTTATAATTTATGAATACAATCGGGAAATCGTAGAGCACATTACTATACGATGTTGCACAATGATTGTTGCACAAATTTGTGAATAAAATACAAAAAAAGGCAAAAAAACAGCAAATTCTCGAAGCGCGGAGGGGCGGCATGACAGAAATTTTGGTGGAGAAGGGCGTTCGGGAGTGCAAG
>DSLFC04102__coassemble_537_pt1 | contig 60914 bp, 61 predicted proteins | sample DSLFC04102__metabat2_high_PE_037 | metagenome-assembled genome bin DSLFC04102
TGCTGCGCCGCGCCGCCCGCCACGGCCGGATGCTGGGCATCGACCGCCCCTTCCTCACTGAACTGGTGGACACGGTCATCCATGAGAACAAGGCCGGCTATCCCGAACTGGAGGAGCACGCCGACTACATCAAAAAGGTCATCGGCACCGAGGAGGAGCGCTTCTATAAGACCATCGATCAGGGCCTGAACATCCTGAACGGCCTGATCGACAACATCACCAAGGCGGCGCTCTCCGGCAAGGAGAAGATCCTCTCCGGCATCGACGCTTTCAAGCTGAACGACACCTTCGGCTTCCCCCTGGACCTGACCCGCGAGATCGCCGCCGAGGCGGGCATCACGGTGGATGAAGAGAACTTCCAGGTGGAGATGAAAAAACAGAAGGAGAAGGCCCGGCAGGATCGTCTGTCCCGGGACATCTCCGGCTGGAGCGCCGACCTGTTCGGCGAATTGAACGCCGCACCCACCGTGTTCACCGGCTATGATGTGCTGGAGGACAAGGGCACGGTGCTGGCCCTCTCCGACGGGGAGGAGCTGCTGGAGGCGGTCTCCACCGACGACGGCGCCAAAGAGGGCGTGCTGGTGGTGCTGGACCGCACCCCCTTCTATGCCGAAAGCGGCGGCCAAGTGGCGGACACCGGCACCATTGTTACCGCTTCCGGCGCGCGGCTGGAAGTGAGGGCGGTCAAAAAGACTCCCAAGGGCTTCTTTGTGCATACCTGCACCCTGACCGAGGGCACCGCCATCGTGGGCGAGAGCGCCACCGCCAGCGTGTCCAAGGGCCGCCGGCGCGCCATCGCCCGCAACCACACCGCCGCCCATCTGCTGCAAAAGGCCCTGCGCGAGGTACTGGGCAGCCATGTGCATCAGGCCGGCTCCTACGAGGACGACGAGCGGGTGCGCTTTGACTTCACCCATTTCAGCGCTGTCACCCCCGAGGAACTGGCGCTGGTGGAGCACATCGTCAACCAGAAGATCTTTGAAGCGCTGGACGTCACCGTGAAGAATATGCCCCTGGCCGAGGCCAAGAAGATGGGCGCCATGGCTCTCTTTGGCGAGAAGTACGGCGAGATCGTGCGCGTGGTGGATGTGAGCGGCTGGTCCACCGAGTTCTGCGGCGGCACCCATGTGAGCAATACCGCCCAGCTGGGCTGCTTCAAGATCCTCAGCGAGTCCAGCGTGGCGGCCGGTGTGCGCCGCATCGAGGGTACCACCGGCACCGGCGTGCTGCGCCTGCTGGACGAGCGCACCGAGATGCTGCACAAGGTGGCCGGCAGCCTGAAGGTGAACAACCTCAAGGACCTGCCCTTGCGCGCCGAGGGCATTGCCTCCGAGGTCAAGAGCCTTACCAGGGAACTGGAACAGCTGAAGGGCGAGATGGCCGCCAGCAAGATCGACGGCCTGTTCCAGAACGCCGCCGACGTGAACGGCATCAAGATCGTTTCCGCTTATTTCTCCGGCACCGCTCCGGAAGCCTTGCGCAGCATGGGTGAAAAGATCCGCGACAAGGCGCCCAACGCGGTGAGCGCTCTGGTGGGCAGCACCGACGGCAAGATCACCCTGGTGGTCTCCTGCGGCAAGGGCGCCCAGGACGCCGGCCTCAAGGCGGGCGCCCTGGTCAAGCAGATCGCGGTGATCGCCGGCGGCAACGGCGGCGGCAAGCCCGACCTGGCCATGGCCGGCCTGAAGGACGCCACCAAGATCGACGAGGCGCTGAACGCGGTGCCCGGCATCGTTGCCGGCATTCTGCAGGCCTGAAAAACTGACGAAACGCAGCGCCGGGCCGCACCGGCCTGGCGCTGCGATCATTCCGAAAGGAGGAGACTGTTGATGGACGATTGCTTGTTCTGCAAAATCGCGGCGGGCGAGATCCCTTCGAACAAGCTGTTCGAGGACGATCGCATCCTGGCGTTTTACGACCTCAATCCCCAGGCGCCTGTGCATTTTCTGGTGATCCCCAAGACTCACATCGACTCCGCCGCCAAGCTGGAGGAAAAGGACGGAGCGCTGCTGGCCCATGTGTTTGCCACCATCGCGCGGTTGTGCGACAAGTTGGGCTGTGAAAAGGGATACCGGGTGGTCACCAATGTGGGGGAAGACGGCGGCCAAAGCGTGCAGCACCTGCACTTTCATGTGCTGGCAAAGCGCAGCCTCGCCTGGCCTCCGGGCTGATTTCACGCCGCCGGACGGCGCGTAAAGTACGCTGTTGTTGACCTGTGCAATTGTGGATACAGGAGGAAACTTGAATGTCTCAGAAAACCTATTCGATGCAGGTGGCAGGGCTCACCCGTGAGTTGCCCATCTGTGCCGTCAACGAGCATCTGGATATTGCGGCGTTTGTGATGTTCAGCGATGTGGAACTCACTGTGGCCTGCGCCGAGGAACTGCTGAAGCGCTGCCCGGAGTTCGATGTGATCGTCACCGCCGAGGCCAAAGGCATCCCTCTGGCCTATGAGATGGGCCGCCAGAGCGGGAAATTGTACATTCCTGCCCGTAAAGGTATTAAACTTTACATGAGTGACCCGGTGGTTGTGGAAGATGAATCCATCACCACCAGCGGAAAACAGAAGCTGGTGATCGACCGCAAGGACCTTGACGCCATGAACGGCAAGCGGGTGCTGATCGTGGACGATGTCATCAGCACCGGCGGTTCGCTGCACGCGCTGGAAGCACTGGTGGGCCGCAGCACCGGAACCGTGGTGGCGCGGGCAGCCGTGCTGGCGGAGGGCGACGCCGCCGACCGGACGGATATCGTGTATCTGGAAAAACTGCCGCTGTTCCCGCACTGAGCACCATGAGGCGCCCGGTTGCCGTTTTTGGCGGCGCATACATCCTCACCCAGCTGGCTGCTGTCAGTCTGCCGCCGGCGGCTTTTTTGCCGCTTGCGGCAGCTTTTGTATGCGGGTGCATCATCGCTTGCGCTTGCGGAAAACGCGGCACGGTCCGCATTCTGCCGGCGGCGATCCTGATCGGATTCTCTGTGCAGTGCATAGGCTTTACAACGCAGGTGCAGCCGGCGCTTGCACTGGTCGGGCGGCGGGTGGACACGCTGGCCGAGGTGGTGAGCGCCGAGCCGGGCTTTGCGGAGGACACCGCGCGCGTGCGGCTGAAGCTGACGGGCACAGACAGTGACGGCCGGAACCTGGCCGGGGTGCTGGTGGCGGTGGACGTCTTCCCGGATTGTGAGGCGGGGCAGCGATTCCGGGTGTCTCTGTTGGCGGAGGCGCTGGAGGAGGATGATTATCTGTACTCCAGCCTGGCGGACGGGGTCTATCTGGAGGCCGAGTGTCTGGAATCGCCGGAACTGGCGGGAGAAAGCGGAAGCATCCTCTACGCGCTGCGCCGTTTTCAGCAGCAGTTCGCCGCCAATGCGGCACGCTATCTGCCGGGCGACGAGGGCGGAGTGCTGGCAGCGGTGGCCAGCGGCGACAAAAGCCGCCTGCCCGACGATGTTGTCGAAAATTATCGTGCCGCCGGCATTTCACATCTGCTGGTGGTGTCCGGGCTGCATCTCAGCCTGGTGTGCGGCGTGTTCGCCACCCGGAGCGGCGGCCGGTTCCGCCGTCTTCGGGCGCTGGCGGCCCTCGGCCTTGTTCTGTTTATGATGGCTCTTACCGGCTTCACCCCTTCGGTGCTTCGGGCGGGTGTTGGCGCGCTGATTTTCTACACAGGGGATCTGTTCCTGCTTTCCGCCGACTCACTCACTTCCATGGGGCTGGCCGCCGTGCTCATCAGTCTGCAGGGACCTTATGCCGTGTGCGACCTGGCATTTCAGCTCTCCTTTGCCGCCGCGCTTGGCGTGGTGCTGGCGGGCGGTGTTCTTCGCTCGCTTCGCCCGGATGCCAGCGATAAGAAGGAGACGCCGCCGCTGGTGAAAATACGTTTTTATGCGGCCGACCTGTTGCTGCCCACGGTGTTCGCGGCTCTGTTCACCCTGCCGGTACAGCTGCTGGGCGGGCTTGCGGTCAGCGGTGTGTCGGTACTGGCAAATCTGCTGGCGCTTCGGCTGGTGGGCTTTTGCGTGGTCTTTGGCATGCTGGCCGGCAGCTGCGGGTTCTTTCCGTGGCTGGAGTTTGCTGCCCGCGCTTTCTCTCTGGCGGGCGGATTGCTGGCAAAGCTGCTCAACGCCATCGCGGCGTTCTGCGCGGCGCTGCCGCTGGCCCGTCTGCCGCTGCCCCGGGAGTATACCCTCATCGTGCTGGCGGCGGTGGGGGCTGTCGCGCTCTGTGGGTGGCGTTTGCGCTTTCGGCGGCTGGCATGCCTGGCGATCGCGCCGCTGCTGTTGCTGGGCATTGTCTGGGCAGCGGTGCTGCAGCGTGACACGGTGGAGATCGCCGTGGTGGGCAGCGCCGCCAGCCCCTGCGTCGTGGCGGTACAGGACCGGCAGGCGGTGGTGGTGTTCCGGGGCGGCGATGCCAATGCCGAGCAGGTCCGGGAGTATCTCCAAAGCCGGGGCATTGAACGGCCGCAATGGGTGGTAGACCTGCGCACCGGCGCAAGTTCGCCGCCGCCCGAAGCGGTACATGCCCTTTCCCTGAAGGATTTTGGGGTGAACGAGGCCCACAGTGCCGCCGTATGTGATATAATGACGACAGCGATCCGGCTGCGGAAAGGGTGCCTGGTAGTGCTGGATATCAGGGGCTACAAGATCGCCGTTCCCTCGGGAACGGCCAACACCGGCACGCCGGTGCAGGTGGATCTGGCGGTGACGGGCAGCGCCGCGCCGGGCAACCTGCGGGCAAAAACGCTGCTCACCCGCATGGCCTGCGACTGGCAGGCACAGCAGCAATGCGATCTGTACTATGCGCCGCGCAGTGCCCGGGTCCTGATCCGGCCGGGCAGGGCGGTGGTGTTGAGGGGAGGAACCTATGCTTTACAACAAGACCCAGTGGCGTGAAGCGCTGGAAAAGGGCACCCCCATCTTCTATTTTTACTCCTCTGACCTGTTCCTGGCGCGGGCTGCCGCCGAGAAGACCCTTTCGGAACTGGCGGCCGCTACCGACGGCGAGGTGACGGTGCTGGAAGGCCCCGCCCCCGGCGTGGAGGAACTGGTCATGGCGGCGGGCACCATCTCCTTTTTCGGCACGCGCCGCATCGTGTCGCTGCCGGACCTGCAGCCCGCCGCCTACGGGGAAAAGGATCTGGACGAGGTGTGCGATGTGCTGGCCAGCGCGGAGAACGCCGCCTTTGTGGCTTACAGCGTGTTCAGCGAGGAGCGGGGGCAGCTGAAGATCGGCAAACAGGCAAAAAAATTGATCGCCCTGTGCGAGAAGTCGGGTTACGCGGCGCAGCTGGTCCATCCCGGCCCCCAGCAGCTGCGGGCGCTGCTGCGCCAGCGTGCCCATGAACTTGAGACCGAACTCTCGGAAAACGCGGCCGCCGCGATGCTGGAGCGGTGCGGGCAGGATATGTATCTGTTGGAAAACGAGGTGGACAAGCTGGCAGCGGCCAGCGGTTACACCGAGATCACCCCCGCGCTGGTGGTGGAGATGGGCACCCGCAATCTGGAGGCGGATGTGTTTGACATGGTGCGCTGCGTCACCTCACGAAACGCCGCCCGCGCCTGTGAGATTCTGGAGGTGCTGCTGCGGCTCAAGACCGACCCCATCGCCATCACCGCGGCCCTGGCCAGCAGTTTTGTGGATATGTACCGGGTCAAGGCCGCCCAGATGCAGAAGCTGGATTTCAACCGCGTTCATAAGGACTTCGGCTATACTGGAAAGCCCACCCGCCTGCAGATCAGCGGCAAAAACGCCAGCCGCTACACACTGGCGCAGCTGGGCGCCTGCCTTGGGGTGCTGGCCGAACTGGACGACGACCTGAAGGGCGGCTCGCCCACAGCGCCGGACGTGTTGCTGCAAACCGCTCTGTGCCGCCTGGCGGCGGCGGGAGGCGCCCGGTGACGGGCGGACGGCCGCGGGTCCGGCAGGTGCTGGTGGTGGAAGGCCGCTACGACGCGGCGGCCCTTGCCAACGCGGTGGACGCCCTGATCCTGACCACCGACGGATTTGCCATCTTCAAGGACAGGGAGACCCAGGCGCTGCTGCGGGAACTGGGGCGGCAGCGGGGGGTGATCCTTCTCACCGACCCGGACGCCGCAGGCTTCCGCATCCGACGCTTTGTGGCGGACCTGGTGGGGGCGGAACATGTGCGCCACGCCTATGTGCCGGCGGTGGCGGGCAAGGAGCGGCGCAAAGCCGTTCCCGGCAAGGAGGGCCTGCTGGGGGTGGAGGGCTTCGACGTGCAGGCGCTCCGGCAGGCGGTGCTGGCCGCGGGCGCGCAGCGGACGGCGGAGCGCGCCGGGCGGGCCATCACCTACGCGGACCTTTACGCATGGGGCCTCTCGGGCACGGCGGGGAGCAGGGAAGAACGGTATGCATTTTTGAAGCGGCTGGGCCTGCCGCCGCGGCTGTCCAAAAAGGCGCTGTGCGAGGTGCTGAACAGCCTTTACACCTGGGAAGAGATCGATGGGATGCAAAACGGACCGCAGCGGGGCTGACGCCCGCGCCGCGGTCCGTTTTCCGTATGCTTATTTCAGTTCGCCGTCCAGCAGCTGCCGGCAGTACCAGGGCTTTTCCAGCGTAAAGGTTTTTCCGCTCACGGCGGAAAGGGAGGGCGGGCAATCCGCCGGGAAGGTGAGCCGCCAGGCGCACAGCGCCTGGTATTTGAAGCGCAGCTGCCGGTTTACGGCGTTCTGGCCGTATTTCCCGTCCCCCAGAATGGGGCAGCCGATGCTGGCGAGATGGGCCCGGATCTGGTGGGTGCGCCCGGTGATGAGCTCCACCCGCAGCAGGGCCAGCCGCCCGCTGACCGCCAGCGTTTCATAGCGGGTCTCAATGGGCAGGGCATCGGGAGAAGGGTGTTGCAGCACAGTGACCCGCCCCTTGGCGGCGTCCTTTTTCAGCCACCCGGTCAGGGTGGCTGCGGGGGGCGCGGGGCGGCCGAAGGTGACGCAGAGGTATTCCTTTTTCAGCTGGCGGGCGCGGATCAGTTCGGTGAGATCGGCCAGCGCCGGAGCGGTCTTTGCCACCAGCACCAGGCCGCTGGTGCCGGTGTCCAGCCGGTGACACAGCGCGGGCGTGAACCCACCGCCGGGCTGATACTCGCCCTTCTGGTGGAGATACAGTAGCACTCGGTGGATGAGGGTGTCCGGCTGGGCGTCATCGCTCACCGGCAGGCCGGCGGGCTTGTCGGCAATGAGCAGCTGGTCGTCCTCATACACCACCTTGGCCGGGTATTTCGCGCCCAGAAAAGCAGGGCCTTCCACGGGGCCGCTCGCCTTCAGCTGGTCTGGCAGCAGGAACAGCCTGATCTCGTCGCCCGCCTGCACCCGGGTGGAAAGGGGCTGTTTTTTGCTGTTCAGCTTGATCTTGTTCTCCCGCAGGGCCTTGTTCAGGCGGCCGGGCGTCAGCACCGGGTAAAGCTGCATCAGGTATCTGTCCAGCCGGGTGGGCAAAAGACAATTCACGCGGAGCACTTCCATCTTACTTGATCACCAGATCCTTTCCAACCAGCGGGCGGGCGTCCGCCGTGTCCAGCGTCACCATCAGCCAGCCCTCGTCGCTGTCGTTCACATCCAGAACGGGATAGCGCTGCTCCCCGCAGAGAAGGACCGCGCCCGCCGCAAGGCGGCGGCGGGCGAGAGGCGTGTCATAAAACAACACCACCTTGTTGGCGTCCGCCTCACGGCCGATGTCGGCCAGATTCGTGCTCAAAACACCTTGGTACCAATAATCGTCGGAGTAGTCGGCAACGCGCAGGGGGAAATCCTCGCTGTACGCCACGGCAAGGTCATGGCGGTAGCCTTCCAGCCCCGGCGCGATCACATACAGCACGGGTTCGGCCTCGCCGTCCCCGACTTGCGCGTACAAAGCCCCGCACCAGGCGCCCTGTTCTTCGGCGGCGTCCGCCAGACGCAAGAACGTCTCGGCCCGCTCGGTCACATACAGGCAGTCGCCGCGCAGCCCGCCGGCCAGCACCTCGTCGATCAAGGAGGCGCGCCGTGCGGCCGCGGCTTCTTCGTTGTAGCGGGCCACCACCGCGGTGTCGGTGCTGTTCATCCCCTCGTCGGCGGCGTACAGGGCCAGCTCCAGCCCGGTCCGGGTCAGCGGGTCCAGCGCGATCAGGGTGGCGTGGCGGCCGCGGACCGCGTCAAAGAAGTCGGTCGTTGCGCTCAGTTCCGGCGTCGTCCCGGTGACAAGGTCGGTGACGATGGGGGAATACGCCCGCAGCGAGGCGGCTTTCTGTGAAAGCGCCGGGCTCAGATCCGCCAGCTGCACCAGGCACATACAGGCGAGAGCCAGCGCACCGCCTTGTTTTACAGGCAGGGCGGCGCACAGCCGGGCAAGCCCCGCCACGGCTGTGAGCATGATGAGATAGTAGACCGGCCAGAACATCCGGCCGCTGCTGCGCAGGGTGGTGGCCAGTTCCACAAGGGCCTGCGGCAGGGGGATGCGGGCCAGGGTCGCGCCGTTGGCCGTGACCACGTTGCTCACCGCAAAGACGGTCAGACAGGCGCAGACGAACAGCAGCCAGAGGTGCCGGCGCAGCAGCGCGGGCAGACGCTGGCGCAGGGCCCAGTCTCCCCACAGCACGGCCGCCGCCGCGCCCAGCAGCACTCCGAGACCCAGATAGTTGAACCCGTCGTAGTTGCCGCCCGTCTGGTTCTGCACCGGCAAAAACAGGCTCCAGACCACCCCGCGGCTGGTAGGGTTCCACAGCGCGTTCAGATTCATGGAAAAATAGCCGTACTGGTTGCCCGCGCCCCCCGCGCCGGAGCCGGAGAACACGCCGAACAGCCAGCCCACACAGGCGGTGGCCGCAAGGTCGGCCGCCAGAAAGGCGGCGGGCTTTGCCGGCTTTCGGTTGCGCTGAACGTGACCAGCCAGCAGCGCGAAGGTGACGGCGTAGGTCATGGGCACAAAATAGGGGTGCAGGGCAATGGCCAGGGCATTGACGGCGAACAGACCCTTAAAGCAAAACCGGTTTTGCCGGGTGCCCAGCACATAATAGTACAGTGCCGCCAGGATGAGGAAGTGCGCCGCCAGCGAGGTGTGGCGGAAAGCCCGCTCCAGCAGGATGGGGCTGAGCACAAAGGGGACCGAACCCGGCAGCGCCGTCAGGTCCGAGTGCACAAACAGACCCACCAGCAGCGCCGCGAAGCCCCCCTGCAGCGCAAAGCACAGGGCGGTATACAGCCCGAAATACTGGAACGTCTGGGGCAAAAGCGGGCTCAGCAGGCGGAAAAAGGCCGCAAAGAGCGGGATGGAATCGGTGAAGGCGATGCTGGTGCCGTCCGGCCAGTTCAGATGGTCCGTCTCACACAGGGGCAGCGAAAGGGGAGACTGGCGGTAAAACAGCCAGCCCGCGTAATGCTGCTGCACGTCCTGCTCGATGTAGCCGCCGCGCAAAAAGGCGTCGTTGGTCACATCTAGCGCTGAAACGCCGTACACACACAGAAAGGCCGCAAGGCCCAGCAGGGTCCCCAGCAGAAAAAGACGGGTGTTTCGTTGTTTGGTCAGGGTCATCGCAGCCTCCGTGCATGGCCGCCCGGCACAAGGCGGGCAGCGTGTTTCCATTATTATAAGGCATGAACGGCAAAAATACAATTTCCCACCCCTCGTGTTGACTTTACCGGGTGGGTATTGTATAGTATAGAATAGTTTTTCAACTGCGCCGCTGTGGCGGAACTGGCAGACGCAAGGGACTTAAAATCCCTCGGTGGCAACACCGTACCGGTTCGATCCCGGTCAGCGGCACCACGCCGGAGCAAACGCTTGTTTGCCCCGGCGTTTTTCTCTTTTGCACAGCAGGAGGGGTTCGATATGCCTTCGGAGATCACGGCCGCCGTTTGCGGTGTGCTTGCGCTTTTTTGCCTGATCGTCAGTGTCATGCAGTTCATGGAAAAAGGCCCGCTCATGAACAATGCCTGGATATGGGCGACGAGGAAAGAACGGGAAGCAATGGACAAAAAGCTGCATTATCGCCAGTCCGGCGTGGTGTTTGCCTTTCTGTCTGTCATATTTTTCTGCATTGCGCTGGAGTGCGTCCTCTTGACCGGCTGGCTTTTTCCTGCTGCAGGCGGGCTGTCCGTTGCAGTGATAATCTATGCTTTTGCATCTTCCGCAAGAGATTTGGGCAGCGGAAAATACTGAATTGGATTTTCAGTCACAACGCAAGAAAACAGGGCTTGCATTTTGTGAAGGGAACTGATATAATGTAAAAAATTTGCGAAGGAGGCCGGCGGGCATGAAGAAAAAAGTGCTTTTGAAAAATGCGCTGCTGGCTTTTCGCCGGTTTTGTTTTCGGTTTCCAAAGAGGCATTGGTGTTTTAACACCAATGCCTCTTTTTTTGGCTTTCTATGCGCCGGTGGTTCCCGTCGGTTTTTAGAATAGAGCAGCAAAGAGACAGAGGAGGAAAATGTGAATGAATGAGAAAGTGAACGAGGGCATTTTTGACGCCCGCCAGCTGGGTGTGCCCAAAATGATCATTTTGGGCGTGCAGCACACCTTTGCGATGTTCGGCGCCACGGTGCTGGTGCCTCTGCTGACCGGCCTGGATGTGTCCACCACGCTGCTGTGCGCGGGCCTGGGCACCCTTCTGTTCCACCTGATCACCAAGGGCAAGGTCCCCGCGTTCCTGGGCTCGTCCTTCGCTTTCCTGGGCGGTTTCGCCATCGTCGCGCCCATGGCCGCGGACGGCACCCCCAACGTTGAGATGCTTCCCTACGCCTGCGGCGGCGTGGTGTTCGCCGGCATCGTGTATCTGGTCATGAGCCTGCTCATCACGGTGTTCGGCATCGGGCGCATCATGCGCTTCTTCCCCCCGGTCGTCACCGGCCCCATCATCATCGCCATCGGCCTGATTCTGGCACCCAGCGCCATCACCAACTGCCAGACCAACTGGCTGCTGGCCTTCGTGGCCCTGGGCACCGTTGTGGTCTGCAACATCTGGGGCAAGGGCATGGTCAAGATCCTGCCCATCCTGCTGGGCGTTCTGGTGGCCTATGCGGTGGCGCTCATCACCCGCTCGGTGGATTTCGCCCCCATCGCCGAGGCCAGCTGGCTGGGCTTGCCTGTACACACCAGCGCCATGGCCAAGTTTGACATCTCCGCCATCCTGACCATCATGCCCATCGCCCTGGCCACCATGATGGAGCACATCGGCGACATCGCCGCCATCAGCGCCACCACCGGCAAAAACTACATCCGCGACCCGGGCCTGAACAAGACCCTGCTGGGCGACGGTCTGGCCACCAGCCTGGCCGGCATCCTGGGCGGCCCCGCCAACACCACCTACGGTGAGAACACCGGCGTGCTGGCCCTCACCAAGATCTACGACCCCCGCGTGATGCGCATCGCCGCCGTGTTTGCCATCCTGATGAGCTTCAGCCCCAAGTTCGACGCGGTGATCAACACCGTGCCCACCGCCATCATCGGCGGCGTGTCCTTCATCCTGTACGGCATGATCAGCGCCATCGGCGTGCGCAACGTGGTGGAGAACCAGGTGGACTTCACCAACAGCCGCAACCTGATCATCGCCGCGGTGATCCTGGTGAGCGCGCTGGGCTTCAACAGCCTGGGTGGCCTTACCTTCAACGTGGCCGGTGTGAGCATCACCCTGTCCGGCCTGGCCATCGCCGCCATCCTGGGCATCCTGCTGAACGCCATCCTGCCCGGCAACGACTACCAGTTCGACAAGGTGGACAGCGAGACCGCCGAGAATCCCATGAACATGCAGGTGTGAGCCCCGCGCACGCCTGATCCCACAGCCCTGCCCTGCGGCAGGGCTGTTTTTGGGCTTGCGGCAGCGGCCCTGAATACCGCAATGAAAACCGATGGGGGCAAACGCTTGTCTCCCGCCGAAAATTGTACTATAATATCGGAGTACACTTTATCCGTTGGGCTGTGCGGCAAGGGAAAGGCCGCGGCGCAGTGCGCAAACAGCGCGGCGGCAGCATAGAGTGAAATATATGAAAGAGGGGAATGGATGCAATGAAGGAATACGGTTCCATGGACCGGGCCGCGCTGGAGGCAGAACTCAGCTCTCAGCAGAGCCAGTACGACGCGTTCAAACAGAAAGGTTTGAAACTGGATATGTCCCGCGGCAAACCCTGCCCGGAACAGCTGGATCTCTCCAACGACATGATGAAGCTGGAAAGTTACATCGGTGAAAACGGTGTGGACGCCCGAAACTACGGCTACCTGGAGGGGATGCCCGAGGCGCGGCGCTTCTTTGCCGACCTGATGCGTGTGCCCAGCCCGGAACAGGTGCTGGTGTGCGGCAACTCCGCCTTGTCCACCATGTACTATCTGGTGGATCTGGGCTGGCGCGTGGGCTTCGTGGATTCCGTGCGGCCCTGGCGCTTCTGCACCAACATCAAATTCCTTTGCCCCACTCCCGGCTACGACCGGCATTTCAAAGTCACCGAGTACTTCGGGTTCCAGCTGATCCCGGTGCCCATGCTGGAGAGTGGCCCGGACATGGATGTGGTGGAGCAGCTGGTGAAGGATGACGACAGCGTAAAGGGCATCTGGTGCGTGCCTGTTTATTCCAATCCCGACGGCTACTCTTACAGCGACGACACCGTGCGCCGGCTGGCTGCCATGCAGACCGCCGCGCCCGACTTCAAGATCTTCTGGGACGACGCCTACTGTGTGCACACCCTCACCGACGAGGTGTACAATGTGCTGCCCATCCTGGAGGAGTGCGACAAGGCCGGCCATCCCGACCGGGCGCTGATGTTCTGCTCCACCAGCAAGATGACCTTCCCCGGCGCGGGCGTTGCGGCCGTGGCCTCCAGCCGCAAAAGCATCCAGCACATCCTGAAGAACATGAGCTCCATGATCATCAGTTACGACAAGATGAACCAGCTGCGCCATGTGCGCTTTTTGAAGGACCGCAAGGGCGTGCTGGAGCATATGGCGAAGCATAGGGCCATCATCGCGCCGAAGTTTGATCTGGTAAAGCAGATCTTCAGCCGTGACCTGGGCAGCTGCCCAGGCATCGCCCACTGGACCGAGCCCAAGGGCGGTTACTTCCTGAGCCTCTATGTGATGGACGGCTGCGCCAAGCGCACGGTGGAACTGTGCAAGCAGGCGGGCGTGGTGCTGACCCCCGCCGGCGCCGCGTATCCCTATGGCATTGATCCCCACGATCACCACCTGCGCATCGCCCCCACCTATCCCAGCCTGGAGGAGTTGGAGCAGGCCGCGACGCTGCTTTGCATCTGCGTGCGCATCGCCACGCTGGAAAAACTGCTGGCCAAATAAACCCTGTTCCGAAAGGGCCGCCCTCGCAAAAAGGGCGGCCCTTTCTTGCGTGTTGACAAAGATGCCGGATGATGGTATATTACATTTAATAATAAAGTTAAATGTTAAATGAGGTGACTTCATGGCGATGCAGGATACGCTGCGGGCGCTTGCAGACCCCACGCGCCGTGAAATACTGACACTGCTGCGTGCAGGCCCGCGAACAGCCGGGCAGATCGCCGAGCGGTTTCCGGTTTCGGCGGCGGCGGTCTCCCGTCATCTGTCGGTGCTGAAGGAAGCGGACCTTGTGCGGGATCGGAGGGACGGCAAGTATATTTACTATGAACTCAACGCCTCGGTGCTGGAGGAGATCCTGCTCTGGTTGACGATGCTGAAGGGGGAAGGGAACCATGGAACTTTTGAATAGACGCAAGGCGCTGGCGTCCTCCGCGCTCATCCTGCTGCCTGCGATGGCCGGCATTGCGCTGTGGAACCGCCTTCCCGGCGGGAATGGCCCGGAAAAGCTGGCTTTCTGCCTTGGTACACCCGCCGCGATGCTGGCGACCCACTGGCTGTGCCTCTGGCTCACCTTCCGCACCAACCGGCAAAACGGGCAGAGCAAAAAGGCGCTGGAACTGGTGTACTGGCTGCTGCCCTGTGTTTCGTTGTTCTGCAGCGCCGGCACCTGCGCGGTGGCGCTGGATGTAAAATTGGGCTGGGAGCGGCTGGTGCCCGCCAGCCTGGGGCTGATGTTCCTTGTCATCGGCAATTACATGCCCAAAATGAAGCAAAACCCGACCCTCGGCATCCGGCTGCCCTGGACGCTGGCCAACGAGGAGAACTGGGCCCGGACCCACCGCGCGGGTGGCAGGATGTGGGTCGCGGGCGGCCTTGTGCTGCTGGTGTTTTGCCTGCTGCCGGAGACTGCCATGATCGCGGGAATGCTGGCGGTCATCGCGGTTTTGGCCGTGGCGCCCTGTGTCTATTCCTACCGGCTGTACCGCGCGCAGGTTCAAAACGGCAGCTGGAACGCGACTCTGCGCAGGTCAAAGGCCGACCGTATGGTGGCGGCTGCCGTACTGGCCATTCTGGCCGCGGCGGCGGTGGGAACCTTTGTGCTTCTCTTCACCGGCGACATCCGTTATACCGTGGGGCAGAGCGCCCTCACGATTCAGGCGAGTTACTGGCCTGACGCCAAGGTGGATTACGTCGATGTGGAGAGCGTGGAGTACGCTGAGGGCGTCCCGGCAGGAAGCCGTACAAACGGTTTCGGCTCGCCGCGCCTTTCCATGGGGGCCTTCCGCAACGATGTGTTCGGAGATTACACCCGCTACGCTTACACCGGCTGTGAGGCCTGTATTGTGCTGCAGGTGAAAGGGAAGACCATGGTGCTCAGCGCGGCGGATGAAAGCGAGACAAAGGCCCTGTACGAAGCACTTTTGAACAAAACCAGAGGATAAAAATCTTTTCTTTATGGAAAAATATGTTATACTGTTGGTATAGCGTTTTGATGGCGGCTCACCGGCCGCCCATTCCCCAGCCAAGGAGGAAAAAGCCATGAAATGCCCCTATTGCGGCGAACTCGACTCCAAGGTGATCGACTCGCGTCCCACCGAGGACGGTGAGAAGATCCGCCGCCGCCGTGAGTGCCTGAGCTGCTCCAAGCGCTTCACGACCTACGAGATCGTGGAGACGGTGCCTTTGATGGTCATCAAGCGGGACCGCTCCCGCGAAGCGTTCGACCGGCAGAAACTGCTGGGCGGCATGCTGCGGGCCAGCGAAAAGCGGGAGGTCAGCTATCAAACGCTGGAGGCCGCTGTGGACAACATCGAACAAACCTTGCTGAACAGCTATGAGCGGGAGGTCACCTCCATGCGCATCGGGGAGTTGGCCATGGCGGAACTGAAAAAGATCGACGAGGTGGCCTATGTGCGCTTTGCCTCGGTCTATCGGCAGTTCAGCGATCTGAACACCTTCATGGATGAGCTGAAGGATATGCTCAACAGCCACTCCTCAAAGCATACTGAAAAATAAGTGGCCGGTCATCAGGATCTGGGTGCGCGCTTTCCCCAGTTCGCTCTGCAGATCCTGCTGGTTGTCCGGCCCCACATAGGCCGAAAGGCCGCCCAGACACATGGCGATGCCGCTGAGGTAATCCCGCTTGATGAACAGCGCCATCCAGTGTTCACGATGGGCAAAATAGTCGTTCATCTCGTCGATGGTGCGCAGGGCCTCCTCGTAACTGCCGGCCGCGCTCAGCTGCCCGATCCTGTCCAGATCCTGCAGCAATGCGTCGTTGGTGGTGTGCACCAGGATGCTGCTGGCAATGATCAACACCACCAGAAGCGCCAGCAGGCCAAACGCTGCTCGCACCCGTTTCATCCTCTCGTCCTCCCTTCGGAGAGCCGCTGAATCCTCAGCGGCTCTCTTTTTTTATCAGCTGAGTCTGGCCGGAATCGTCCCCCAGCAGCAGAAGCACCTGCCGCAGGGTGCATTTGTTCTGCCGCAGCACCTTTTCCAGCCATTTTTCGTTTTTTCCGCACCAGGCAAGATTGTCGGTCAGCGGCCGGCCGTCGATCACCAGAGGTACCATGGGGGTGCGGGCCTGGGGCGGGGGGATGTGCAGGTCTTCCCGGGTGGGGGTATCCTTTTGCTGCATCCGGCTGACGCTCAGGGTACCGTTGGTCTCCACCAGCGCGTAGTTTACTTCGGCGGGGTCGAAGATGTCCTTGCTCCGCAGCGCTTCCAGCAGATCGCTGGCGCTGAAGCGCAGTTCCCGCAGGGTCTTCTGGTCGATCTTTCCGCCGCGGATCACCGCCACCGGCGTGCCGGACAGGATCCTGGCCGCCGTGGGGCTCAGGTAACACAGCGCGGAGGAGAGCAGTTCCAGCACCACGATCAGGCAGACCGGGGCAAGGCTGGCGGCCAGCGGTACCTCCGGCGATTCGATGGAGATGGAGGCAAGATTGGAGATCAGGATGGTGGATACCAGTTCCGAGGGCTGCAGTTCGCCCAACTGGCGCTTTCCCATCAGCCGCATGGCGGCAACGATCAAAAGGTAGATCATCAAGGTTCGGAGCATGAGCACCAACATACGAAACTCCTCCCGGCATGTGGTTTTGCGGCGTCGGGGCCGGGGTATACTAAGCAGCGAGGTGAAACACGATGCCAAAACCCCTGTCTTGTTCGCTGAAAGCGAATGTTGCCCGCCTGAAAGAGATGTTTGGCAATTCCGCCGACCTGTATGCAAAGCCCGTAGAGGTGCGCGGCATACCCTGCTGCCTGTGTATGTTCGAGGGCCTGTCCACCCTGGAACGGCTGTGGGTGGTGATGCTCTCGATGCTCAACGAAAGCCGCTTTGAACCCGCTGACGGGCAGGAGTTGTTCGACTATATCCAGAATCGAACCGATCTGCCGGTGGAGAACACGCCGGTGGAGGACTTTGACGCGCTGCGCACCCAGCTCACCGCGGGCACGACGGTGATGCTCATCGACAACTGCTGTAAAGCGGTAGTGCTTTCCACTCAGAATATGCAGTTCCGCTCGGTACAGGAGCCCTCCGGCGAAGGGGACATCCGTGGCTCCCGGGAGGGCTTTTGCGACCTTGTGCGGATCAATGTGAGCCTGGTGCGCCGGCTGGTGCGCACTGAGACGCTCACTACCCGGATCTTTCCCGTTGGCCGGCGCACGGCTACCGAGGTGGCCGTGCTGTACGACCGGGCGCTGGCAAAGCCGGATTTCGTAAACGCCATCGTGGAAAAGCTGCAGGCGGTGGATCTTCCGGTGCTGTTTGACAGCGGCTATCTGGCGCCTTTTCTGCAGCGGGGAAGCTTCAGTTTCTTTCAGGAAGTAGGATACACCGAACGCCCGGTGACCGCCGCCGCAAAGATCTGCGAGGGCAAGATCGTGGTGCTGGTGAACGCCAGCCCCTTCGCGATGATCGTGCCCTATTTCTTCAACGAAAACTTTCAGAGCCTGGACGACTATGCCGGCAAGGCTTACTTTGCCAGCGCCGTGCGGCTGCTCAAATACACCGCGTTCCTTTTATCCGTGCTGCTGCCGGGGCTGTTCGTCTCCATCGCGGAATACACGCCGGAACTCTTCCCGCCACAGCTGCTCTACAAGGTGGCCGCCGCCGAGACGGCCACGCCTCTGCCGCTGTTCATGGAGATGATGCTGGTGATCGTGCTGCTGGAGATCATCCGGGAGGCCGGCCTGCGGCTGCCGAAGCCCATCGGCCATTCGGTGAGCCTGGTGGCCGCGCTGATCGTGGGGGACGCCGCCACCAAGGCCGGCATCATGAGCACGCCGGTGCTGATCGTCGCGGCGCTGACCACCATCTCCATCTTCGTGATCCCCTCGCTGTACGAGCCGGCCACCGTTCTGCGGGTGCTGTTTGTGCTGGCCGGCGGTCTGTTTGGGCCCTTCGGCATGGTGACCATGTTTTTTCTGATGCTGGTGAGCATCTGCGGGATGCACTCCTTCGGCGTGCCTTACACCTCGCCGCTTGTGCCCTTTGGCCGCGGCGCGATGCGGGATGCCCTGGTGCGGATGCCCTGGCATCGGCTGGCGGACCATCCCTTTGACGTGAACGATCTGCCCGGTGGTGAACAGCAGTATGAATCATGAATCGATCTTTGAGCAAAAGCAGGCGGGGGTGCTGGTGCTCGCCGCCTTTCTGACCGACAGTTTTATCCAGCCCTTCGGGCGGCAGGCCGACGTTCTGCCCGCCCGCACGGCCATCCTGTCGGGCGCCGTCCAGTTTGCCCTGCTGTGCGGGATAACGGTCCTGTACCTGCGCTGGTGCGGGCGCGGGCAGCCCGGGAGGCTCCGCTCGCTGCTTTTGTGCGGCGCGCTGGTGATCTCCATCGCGCTGGAGATCATCCAGGGTGAACGGTTTTATAACTATGTGATGCAACAACAGCTGCAGGCGCTGGTGTTTTTGATCCTCGTGTTCGGCGCCGCCTATTACGGAGCCTTCGCCGGGGTGCAGGCGCTGGGCCGCGCGGCCTGGCCGGTGCTGGTGCTGGCGGGGGCGTCGGTGCTGGCGCTGGGTTGGTCGGTGGCGGGGCAGATGCAGTTCAGCCACCTGCAAACGCCGGCCGCGTCGCCCGAATTGCTGGCGCGGCTTGCGTTGGAGCGCTTTTATCTGCCGCCGGAACTCATCCTGCTGCCCTTTCTCTGCAGGCGGGGCGGCAGCGGGCGCGGCGCGGCCAAACTGATCGGGGTCGTTTTCCTGGTGGACAGCCTGCTGGCATTGCTGGGGGAGATGACCCTGGGTGTCGCCTATGCAAACGAGACGCAGCCCGTGTACACTATCGCGCGGCTGGGCGGGCTGTCGGTCTTCCGCCGTCTGGACGCGCTGCATGTAGGGGTGTGGCTGTTGCTGTTCCTCATCAAGATCAGCCTGTATTTTGCCGGGTTTGTGGCGCTGTGGCAGAACATTAAGCCGTGTAAAGGTCATGCACCTTACTGGATTGCCCTGGCCGCGGTGATGGGAGCGTTCCTGATGGTCTGGAACCAGCGCGAGGCGCAGGCGATGCTGGTCCAGCAGGTGCTGCTGGCGCTGGCGCTGCTGGCCGCGCCGACAAGCTGTATAGTGAAGAAGGGGAGGAAAAAACCATGAGATTCTGGCGGATGGGCCTTGTGCTGGCTATGGCGGCGCTTCTTGCGGGCTGCACCAGCGGCGGGCTGGGAGACCGGGTGGCGGTGAAAGCGGTGTACGTTGAAAAGGAAGCGGACTACGAGGCGCGGATCCTGGTACTGGAGGCAGCGCCCAGCGCCGACACCGGCCAGGCGAGCGAACAGGCGCGTTGCCTTGCGGGCAGCGGGACGACGGTGTACGAGGCGCTGCAGGCCGCCGAACAAAGCGAGAGCAAGCGCCTGTTTTACGGGCAGAACGAGCTGCTGTTCATCGGGCCGCGGCTGATGGAAGACGGCGTGTTCGATGCCTGCCAGTATCTGGCCAGCGACACCAGCGGCAGGCCGAATATGGCGGTGTACGGCCTGGATGCGGATCCCGACACGTTTGAACAGCTGCAGCAGGAGGGTACAGAGTTTCTGAACGGTGTGGAGCAGCTGGAAAAACGGGGGCTGTTCAAAACCTATCTGTACCAGTTTGAGGGCGACAGCGGCATCATTCCGGGGCTGTCGGTGCAGGAAAACACCGCCGCGTTTGACAAATTGACCCTCTACGGAGCGGGACGGCCAACGGCTGTCTGGAGGGGAGCAAAGGCCCAGCTTGCGCGGCTGCTGGCCGGCCAGGCCGATGAGATGGAACTGACGTTGGAACCGCTCTCGGTCAGCTTCCAGGTGCGCTCGCCCAAACTGCGCTTTGAGCCCGTGCTTACCCGGGAGGGGATGGAACTGGACGTTCGGTTCAGCGGCACGATCCAGCGGCTGGTCAGCCCCCGGGGCGCGGCTTTGCCCGGCCAGGACAGGCAGCTGGAGGAGGCCATCGACCGGGAGGTGCACAGCCTTCTGAACGAACTTGTGGACGATACATTGAGAAAGGGCAACGACGTGTTTCTGCTGGGCAGCCGTCTGGCGAACCTGGACGAGCGTACCTGTGCAGCCATGCAGGCGGACGGACGCCTTTCGCAGGCGGGCGTGGTGCAGTTTGACTGCCTGCTGCGAATGGTTTGAAATCAGGAACGACCCGCCGGCCGCATCGGTTTGCGGCCGGCGTTTTTCTGTGCGGGTCACTTTTTGTTGCGATTGGAAATTGCCATTCCGAACGGTATATTATATAATAAGTGTATCTGCAGACAAGACCGGCGCTCCGCTTTTCATGGCACGGCCCAAGCCGGGCGGTGGGGCTTTGGTCCTGCGAATCAAAGAAAGGGTGTTCTTCATGCCAGCGTTTTCCGTCCCGTTAAGCGACCTTGCGGCCACCTTGAAAATGGATACCATCTACGCCCCGAAGGAACTTTCCGACATTCCGATCTACACAGCGGACGTGAACCGTCCCGGCATCATGCTGGCAGGGTACTACCAGTATTTTGACGCAAGCCGTATCCAGATCTGCGGCATGGTGGAGATCGCCTATCTGAAAGAGCTGCCCGAAGCGGAGCGCCGCAGCCGGCTGGAAAAAATGCTTTCGCTCAAGCCCCCCGCCGTGATCATCAGCCGGGGGCTGGAGGTGCTGCCGGAATTTCTGGAGTTTGCCCGCCAGTATGAGGTTCCGCTGCTGGTCTCCACCGAGAGCACGTCCACGCTGCTCAGTTCCCTCATCAACATTTTGAATGTGGAACTGGCCCCCCGCGTGACCCGCCACGGCGTGTTCGTGGAGGTGTACGGCGAGGGCATCCTGATCCTGGGCGACAGCGGCGTGGGCAAGAGCGAGACGGCGGTGGAACTGGTGAAGCGCGGTCACCGGCTGGTGGCGGACGACGCGGTGGAACTGCGCAAGACCTCCAACCGCACCGTTGTGGGCACCGCGCCGGAGAACATCCGCCATTTTATCGAGTTGCGGGGCATCGGCATCGTGAACGTGGCGCGGGTGTTCGGCATCGGCGCGGTCAAGGTCAGCGAGCGGGTGGATCTGGTGGTGCAGCTGGAACCCTGGGACAAGACCAAGAATTACGACCGCACCGGCCTGGAAAACGACACCTATGACATTCTGGGCGTGCAGATCCCCTGCACGGTGATCCCGGTCATGCCGGGCCGGAACCTTGCGGTCATCATCGAGACGGCGGCCATCAACAACCGCCAGAAGAAGATGGGCTACAACGCGGCAAAGGAACTGCTGGCACGTCTCGGTCTGGAGGACGACGTGAGCATTTAATCGGAAAGGAAGCATATCATTTTGTATCGGATCATTGCAGACCTGCACACCCACACTCTTGTATCCAATCACGCATTCAACACCATCACCGAGATGGCCCGCACGGCCAGGGAGATGGGGTATCGGGCCCTTGCCGTCACCGACCACGGGCCCGCCATGCCGGATTCGCCCCACATCTGGTACTTCCACAACCTGCGGCGGCTGCCGGATGTGCTGGAGGGCATCCCGGTGCTCAAGGGGGCGGAAGTGGACGTTGTGGATCTTGAAGGCGGGCTTGACCTGCCGGAGGAGCTTCTGGCAAAGCTGGATTGGGTCACGGCCTCCATCCACACCGACTGCATGCCGGGCACCCTCACGGTGGAGCAGGCCACACATCTGTGGCTGAAGATCGCGGAAAACCCGCTGGTGGATATGATCGGCCACTCGGAGCAGGCACAGCATGTATATGACTATGACGCCGTTGCCCGGGTGTTTGCAAGCAAGCGAAAGGTCGTGGAGCTCAACGGCAATTCCTGTGTGGTGCGGCCGGAAGGGGCCGGCAACATGAAAGCGCTGGCGCTGGCCTGTAAAAAGGCGGGGTGCCCGGTGGCGCTCAACTCGGACGCGCACTCGATTTACCAGATGCGGGCAGGGGTGGAACACCTGGTCCGGCTGCTGGAGGAGATCGATTTTCCGGAGGAACTGGTGGTGAACGGATCGCCCCAGCGGTTGCTGGAAGAGTTAAAACTGCACAACAAACCTGTTGCGGAACGTATAGGAGGAGCATTATGAAAAAGTATACCATCGGCGTCGATCTGGGCGGCACCACCATCACTGCGGGCATTGTGGACGAGGATTGCAACATCATCGCAAAAAGCACCTGCGCCACCGAGTTGCCACAGCCCCAGGAGGCGATCGAACAGAAGATCGCCGATCTGTGCAAGCGGGTCCTTGCGGAAAATCAGCTTACATTCGACGACATTCAGTGGGTGGGCATCGGCACGCCCGGCAGCGTGAACAGCCAGCTGGGCGTTGTGGATTTTAACGCGAATTTCGGGTATCGGGATTGGCCGCTGCAGCAGCAGATGGAAAATCTGCTGAACTGCCAGGTCTTCATCGAGAACGACGCCAACGCGGCGGCCTATGGCGAATACATAGCCGGCGGCGCGAAGGGCGCCCGCTACGCGGTGGTCATCACGCTGGGCACCGGCATCGGCGGCGGCATCATCATCGACGGCAAGATCTTTGCCGGCTTTAACTACGCCGGCGCGGAGTTGGGCCACATGGTCATCCAGAAGGACGGCCGTGCCTGCATGTGCGGGCGAAACGGCTGCTGGGAGAAGTACGCCTCCGCCCGGGCGCTCACCGAAGACACAAAGGCTGCGATGCTGTCCCACCCCGACAACATGATGTGGAAGCTGGTGGACGGCGATGTGAACAAGGTCAACGCCAAGACCGCTTTTCAGGGGATGCGCGCAGGCGACGAACTGGCAAAACGCCTGATCGACAAATATGTGGAGTATGTGGCCTGCGGCCTGACCAATGTGATCAACATCTTCCAGCCGGAGATCGTCTGCATCGGCGGCGGCGTTTCCCGCGAGGGTGAGGTGCTGCTGGGGCCGGTGCGCCGCCAGGTGGACTGGGAAGATTACGCCCGCGACGGCAAGCGCCGTGTCAAGATCAAGGCGGCCGAGCTGTTCAACGACGCCGGTGTGGTGGGCGCCGCCCGTCTGGGCGACCAGGTCAAGACCTGAGCGGCGTTTCACCGCAAATAAGTATTCGGAGGCTGAACTCTGTGGAGCAACTGCAGGCCCTGTGCCGGGCCTTAAAAGACGAATCCATCGACTTTCTCTGTGGGGAGCCGCTGTCCAGGCACACGAGTTTTCACATCGGCGGCCCGGCGCGGGTGTTCTGCGCGCCGGCGGACGCCGGGCAGATAATCCGGGCGATCGAACTGTGCGAGCGGTTCGGCGTGCGCCGCTATATCCTGGGCAAAGGGTCCAATGTGCTGTTTTCCGACGCGGGGTTCGACGGGATGGTGATCAGCACCGCCGCCCTGGCCGGCGAGCCACGCTTTGAGGGGGAGATCGTCCACGCGGACGCGGGCCTGGGGCTGAACGCCCTCTGCAAGGCGGTGGCGGCCCAAAGCCTCACCGGCCTGGAATTTGCCTTTGGGATCCCCGGCAGCGTGGGCGGCGCGGTGTATATGAACGCCGGCGCCTACGGCGGCGAGATGCGCAATGTGCTGCACAGCGTGACCTTCCTGGACGATCAGGGCGCGGTGCGCACACTGCCGGTGGAGGAACTGGAACTGGGCTACCGCACCAGCATCTTCGGGCGCACCGGCTGGTGCGTGCTCAGCGCCGCGTTCCGCCTCGCCCCGGGCGACCGCCGGGAGATCGAGTCCGTGATGGAGGACCTGATGGCCCGCCGTATTGCCAAGCAGCCGCTGGAATACCCCAGCGCCGGCAGCGCGTTCAAGCGGCCCCAGGGCGCTTTCGCGGGCGCGCTGATCCAACAGTGCGGCCTGCGGGGCGCGCGGGTGGGTGGCGCGGCCATCAGCGAAAAGCACTGCGGGTTCATCATCAACCTTGGCGATGCGACCTGCGCGGACGTGCTGGCCCTGGCTGATCTTGTGAGCAAAACGGTAAAAGAGCAGACCGGCTTTGTGCTGGAAAAGGAGATCCGCGTGGTGGAGTGAGCCGGGCGGAGCGGGAAGGAAAAACCATGGAACTTCTGATCGTGACCGGCCTTTCGGGCGCCGGCAAATCGCTGGCAATGAACGTGTTGGAGGATATCGGCTATTTCTGCATCGACAACATTCCGGCGGGGCTGATGCCCCGCCTTGTGGATTTTGCGCAGCAGGGCGAAAATCTGCTGGAAAAGGTGGCGGTGGTGCTGGATGTGCGCGGCTGCCGCAGCGCCTCCGACGTGCAGGAAGCGCTGGACGGCCTGGACAAATGCGGCGTGAATTACCGCATCCTGTTTCTGGATTGTTCCGAGGAAGTGCTGCAGCGCCGCTACAAGGAGACCCGGCGCATCCATCCGCTGACCAGCTACGAGGGAGTATCCACCTCCCGTGCCATCGCCATGGAGCGGGAGGTGCTCCGGCCGCTTTTCGAGCGGGCGGATTTCGTGCTGGACACCTCGCTCCTTTCGCCCGCCCAGAACAAGGAGCGGATCTGCAGCCTGTTCCTTCAGGAGGAGAAGGAGGGCATGGTGCTGAACATCGTGTCCTTCGGATTCAAATACGGGCTGCCCAAGGAGGCGGACATCGTGCTGGATGTGCGCTGCCTGCCCAACCCCTTTTATGTGCCCCAGCTCAAATCCCTCACCGGCCTCGATCAGGCCGTGGTGGACTATGTGATGGACTCGGCCGAGTCCCGGGAGTTGCTGCGCCGCATCCAGTCGCTGCTGGAATATTCGCTGCCGCTGTATGTCAAAGAGGGGAAAAGCCAGCTGACCATCGCCGTGGGATGCACCGGCGGCAAGCACCGGTCCATCACCTTTGCCCGGCTGATCGGCCGGTTTTGTGCCGGGCTGGGCTATCATCCCGCCGTCCATCATCGGGATGTGAACCGCACGGCCTGACGGCAGGCCTGTGCTTGAAAGGAGGTGCGGCGTGTGAGTTTTTCCCAGGACGTGAAAAACGAGATCGTGCAAAAGAAGATCACCCGGGAGTGCTGCGCGCTGGCCGCAAGCTACGGGATCGCCTGTTTCGGACGATATTTTGACCGGAAAGGCCTTGTGCTTCACACCGAACTGCAGGGGGTGGCGCAGTACGCCAGGCGGCTGTTCGGCATCTGCGGCATCCACGGCACCATCACCACCAAGGAACGGCCCAGCGGCCCGCTGTACGAGTTCAAGGTGGACGAGCCCGCCGAGGTGGAAGCGATGCTGCGTCTGTTCCACTGTGAAGAGGAGCAGGTCAGCCGGCATATCGACCCCCGGCTCATCCGCTGCGGGCACTGTTTTTCGGCCTTTGTGGCCTCGGCCTTTCTGTGCTGCGGCACCATGACCGACCCCCGCAAGGAGTACAATCTGGAATTCCTGTGCCCCCGCTACAACCTGGCCAGAGACCTGGAAGGGATTTTGGCGGAACACGAGTTCACCCCCCGGCGCACGGTGCGCAAAGGGGTGAATGTGATCTATGTCAAGGCCAGCGAACAGGTGGCGGACCTGCTCACCTTCATGGGGGCTGGGGGCGCCGCCATGCAGATCATGGACCACAAGCTGTTCAAGGAACTGCGCAACAAAACCAACCGGCTGAACAACTGCGAAACGGCGAACATCGACAAGGTGGTCACCGCCAACGTGGCGGCGCGCAGGGCCATCGAGTACTTACAGCAAAACGGCGACTTTGACGCGCTGCCCGCCCCGCTGCGGCAGGCGGCGCAGCTGCGGCTGGACTGGCCGGACCTGTCGCTGGCGCAGCTGGTGGAAAAGAGCGCGGAGCCCATCAGCAAATCCGGCCTGTCCCACCGGCTGAAAAAGCTGGAACATCTGGCCGATGATCTGCGGCAAAGGAGAAGCGATGTCTGAAAAGCAATTTGTGCATCTGCATGTGCACACGGAATACAGCCTGCTGGACGGCGCCTGCCGCATCGACCGGATGTTCGACCGGGTAAAAGAACTGGGGCAGACTGCCATCGCCATCACCGACCACGGCGTGATGTACGGCTGCGTGGATTTTTACAAGGCTGCGAAGAAGGCGGGGGTCAAGCCCATCATCGGCTGCGAGGTCTATGTAGCCACCCGCTCGCGGTTCGACAAGGTGAATCGCATCGACGGCTCCAACCATCTGGTGTTGCTGTGCAAAAACGAGACCGGCTATAAAAACCTCATCAAGCTGGTCTCCGCCGGGTTCATCGAGGGCTTTTATTCCAAGCCGCGGGTGGACAAGGAACTGCTGGAACAGCACCACGAGGGGCTGGTGTGTCTGTCCGCCTGCCTCGCCGGCGAAATACCCCAGGCGCTGCTGGCGGGGGATTATGAGAAGGCGAAGGCCGCCGCCCTCTACTTCAACGACCTGTTTGGCCAGGGGAATTTCTATTTGGAGATCCAGGACCACGGCATTGACGCCCAGCAGCAGATCCTGCCGCTGCTTATCCGCCTTGCCCGGGAGACAGGCATCCCGCTGGTGGCCACCAACGACGCCCACTACCTCCGCAGGGAGGACAGCAAGATGCAGAGCATCCTCATCTGTATCCAGACCGGCAAGACGGTGCAGGACGCGGACAAGCTGGAGTTTGAGACTGACGAATTCTATCTCAAGAGCACTGAGGAGATGTATGACCTGTTCTCCATCGCGCCGGACGCCTGCGAGAACACCGCCAAAATCGCCGAGATGTGCAATTTTGACTTTGAGTTCGGCGTCACCAAACTGCCGTACTTCGAAGCGCCCGACGGGATGGACAACCAGGTCTATTTTGAAAAACTCTGCCGGGAAGGGCTTGTACGGCGCTACGGCGACGGCGTGACCCAGGAGATGCACGATCGGCTGGAATATGAGATCGACGTCATCCGCCGGATGGGATACACCAACTATTATCTGATCGTTTTTGACTTCATCAACTACGCGAAACAGCAGGGCATCCCCGTGGGCCCCGGCCGCGGCAGCGGCGCGGGCAGCCTCGCCGCCTACTGCGTGGGCATCACCAACATCGACCCCATCCGCTATAACCTGCTGTTCGAGCGCTTTTTGAACCCCGAGCGGGTGAGTATGCCCGATTTTGACGTGGACTTCTGCTACGAGCGCCGGCAGGAGGTCATCGACTATGTGAACGAGAAGTACGGCCACGACCATGTAGCCCAGATCATCACCTTCGGGACCATGGCGGCCCGGGCGGCCATCCGGGACGTGGGCCGGGTGCTGGGCATGCCCTACGCCCAGGTGGATTCCATCTCCAAGATGGTGCCCATGGAACTGAAAATGACCCTGCACCGGGCGCTGGAGGTCTCGCCGGAGCTCAAAGCCCAGTACGACGCCGACCCCCAGGTGAAGGAGCTCATCGACACCGCCATCAAGATCGAGGGGATGCCGCGGCACGCCTCCACCCACGCGGCGGGGGTGGTCATCACCCGGGAGGCAGCGAACGAGTATGTGCCGCTGGCCTCCAACGACGGGGTGCCGGTGACCCAGTTCACCATGACCACTATCGAGGAACTGGGCCTTTTGAAGATGGATTTTCTGGGCCTGCGTACCCTGACGGTCATCAAGAACGCCGAGGACATGGTGCGCCGCCGCGAACCGGATTTTTCCATGGATGCCATCTCCTACGACGACGCCGCCACCTACGAGATGCTGGGCCGCAGCGAGACGGAGGGCGTGTTCCAGCTGGAAAGCACCGGCATGAAGCAGGTGTTGACGGGGCTGCAGCCCAAGAACCTGGAGGACATCATCGCGCTCATCAGCCTGTACCGGCCCGGCCCGATGGATTCCATCCCCACCTATCTGCGCAACCGCCACGAACCGGACAAGGTGCGCTACAAAACGCCCCAGCTGGCGCACATCCTGGACGTGACCAACGGGTGCATCGTCTACCAGGAGCAGGTGATGCAGATCTGCCGGGAACTGGCGGGCTTCACCCTGGGCCAGGCGGACCTGGTGCGCCGCGCCATGAGCAAGAAAAAGCACGATGTCATGGAAAAGGAGCGCCAGCACTTCGTGACCGGCTGCGCGGCAAACGGCATCAGCGAACAGGCTGCCAACGAGATATTTGACGACATGAGCAGCTTTGCCTCCTACGCCTTTAACAAATCCCACGCGGCCTGCTATGCCTATGTGGCGTTCCAGACGGCCTACCTGAAGTGTCATTACCCCAGCGAATTCATGGCGGCGCTGCTCACCAGCGTGCTGGACAACACCGACAAGGTCATCGAGTACACCGGCGAATGCCAGCGCCTTGGCATCAAGGTGCTGCCGCCCAGCATCAACATCAGCGACGGCGGATTCACGGTGGACGGAAAAAACATCCGCTTCGGGCTGAACGCCACCAAAAATGTGGGGCGCAACCTCATCGCCGCCGTGGTGCGCGAGCGCAGGGAAAAGCCCTTTGCCTCGCTCTATGACTTCTGCCGCCGGCTGCACGGGCAGGAACTCAACCGCCGCGCGGTGGAGAGCCTGGTCAAGTGCGGCGCCTTCGACGAGACCGGCGTCAGCCGCAAGGCAATGCTGGAGAACGTGGACGCCATCTTTAAGAGCGTGGAGACCGACATCGGCCGCAACGTGGAGGGGCAGCTGGACCTGTTCAGCCAGATGGGCGGCGGGGAAGCGAGCGCCGGCGAAGATTTCCACATCGAGGACCACGGCGAATTTGAACTGCCGGAACTGCTGAAAATGGAAAAGGAGGTCAGCGGGCTGTATCTGTCCGGTCATCCGCTGGACGGATACCGCAAGCAGATCCAGGCCATCGGAGCCTGCCGCATTGCCGACCTGATGGGGGAGGAGGCCCGCCGCTACGACGGCAAACATGTGAACATCGTCTGCGCGGTGATCAAGACCAAATTCATGACCACTCGTTCCAATACGATGATGGCCTTCACCAACGTGGAGGACCTGAGCGGCACCATGGAGATCATCGTTTTCCCGAAGGTGCTGGCGGACTGCCGCAGCGCGCTGCAGGAGAACGCGGTGGTGGTCATCAACGGGCGTGTCTCTGTCAAGGAAGAGGAGAACGCCAAACTGGTGGCGGAAAAGATCATGCCCATCGCTGCGTATTCTCCCGCGGCGCCCGGCGCCGCATCGCGCCCGGCGCCGGCCAAAACAGCCCGCAAGGGGATGTATCTGAAGGTGCCCGGCCGGGACAGTGCGGAGTTTGCGAAGGTGGAGAATCTGTTGTCCATTTTTGAGGGCCCGCTGCCGGTTTACATCTATTTTGAAGACCGCAAACAACTCACACTCGCCCCCCGCAATCTGTGGAGCATGGAACATGAACTTTTGACGTGTGAGTTAAAACGCATTTTGGGCGACGGAAATGTGGCGTTCAAATAAAAAAACGCCTGATAGCGCCATTCGCACAATTTGTTAAGAGACGGTCAGACAAAATTTGTGAACATTTCGGCACATCTTTCTTTTGCGTTTTTGTTGCACCGATGGTATAATAGCCCTGTGATAAATCACAGCTGCGTGATCGCGGTTTTTGCCTCGGAACGTGTTTCCGGGCGGTTTGTTTTGTATGAATCGTAACAGAGGGGGCTTTTTTTATGGCTAAGGAAGTCAAGACGATCGGCGTGCTTACCAGCGGCGGCGATGCGCCTGGCATGAATGCCGCGGTGCGTGCTGTTGTGCGTACTGCCCTGAGCCATGGTATGCGGGTGATCGGCATTGAGCGCGGCTTCAACGGTCTGCTGAACGGTGAGGCCTATGAGATGAACCTGCGCAGCGTTTCCGAGATCATCCATCGCGGCGGCACGATCCTGTACACTGCCCGCTGCCTGGAATTTATGACCGAGGAAGGCCAGCGCAAGGGCGCCGAGATGTGCCAGCAGCTTGGGATCGACGCGCTGGTGGTCATCGGCGGCGACGGCTCTTTCCGCGGCGCCAAGGCGCTGGCGAACCTGGGGATCCCCTGCATCGGCATCCCCGGCACCATCGACAACGACATTGCCTGCAGCGAGTACACCATCGGCTATGACACCGCGATGAACACGGCGGTGGAGATGGTGGATAAACTGCGTGACACCACCCAGAGCCATGACCGCTGCAGCGTGGTGGAGGTTATGGGCCGCAATGCCGGTTACATCGCACTGAACGTGGGCATCGCCACCGGCGCTATCTCCATCCTGATCCCCGAACGGCCCTACGATCTGGAGCGCGATATCCTGGACCGGATGAAATTCACCCAGAAGACCGGCAAAAAGCATTTTATTGTGATCGTGGCCGAGGGCGCGGGCCATGCGCAGGACCTGGCCAACGAGATCCAGGCCCGCACCGGCATCGACTCCCGCGCCACCGTGCTCGGCCATGTGCAGCGCGGCGGCAACCCCAGCCTGCGGGACCGCGTCACCGCATCCCGTATGGGCTATCAGGCGGTGGTGCTGCTGGAAAAGGGCATTTTCAACCGCGTGGTGGCCGTGTCGGCGGATAAGATCGTCGACTATGACATCAATGTGGCGCTGTCGATGCACAAGAGCATCGACACCACCCTGCTGGATGTGGCGGAGACCATCTCCATCTGAACCTGTGTCCCTTTGGGCTCGCCCTGTGCGGCGGGCCCTTTTCTTCTTTCTCGCACCGGCACGCAACCCCCGGTTGACAAATTTCAAGCCGCCGTTTGGTGGCGCGCAACCCGGCATTCTGGTATTCTTTGCGCAGCGGTAAGCGGCAGGGGCCGCCGGGCCGCAGCATCGAAACGGAGGAGGAAAAATATGATATTTGCTGACAAGCTCATCCGGCTGCGCAAAAAGAGCGGCTGGTCTCAGGAGGAACTGGCGGAAAAAATGAATGTTTCCCGGCAGGCGGTGTCCAAATGGGAGGGGGCCCAGACCGTGCCGGAACTGGAGAAGATCCTGCAGTTGAGCGCCCTGTTCGGTGTGACCACCGACTATCTTCTCAAGGACGAACTGGATCAGGAGGAATACGCCCCGTGCGGGGAGGAACGCGCCATAAAGCGTGTTACCCTTGCGCAGGCACAGGAGTATCTGCAATGGCGCGGAAAAGCCGCTGTTCTCATCGCTGCGGGCGCTTTTTTGTGCATCGTGGCGATCCTTCCGCTGCTGCTGCTGGGAGGCGCCGCCGCGACGGGCGCCGCGGCGGTGAGCGAGGGAGTCGCGGCATCCGTGGGCCTGTGCGCCCTGGCGGTGCTGGTGGCCGCTGGTGTGGCCCTCTTCGTATGGTGCGGCTTCCGCAACGCCCCCTACGCTTTCATCGATACCGAACCCTTTGAAACAGAGTATGGTGTGCGGGGCATGGTGGCGCAAAAAAAGAAGGATTTCCATGGTGCCTACGCCGTCTGCAACATTGTGGCCACCTGTCTGTGCATCCTCTCGCCCGTACCACTGTTTTTGTCCATCCTCACGGGGGAAAAAGCATTTTTGCCCGTGCTGCTGCTCTGCCTCTCCATCCTGCTGGCGGGGGTGGGCGCGGTGCTGTTCATCCTGTGCGGCGTGCGCTGGGCCAGCATGGGTAAACTGCTGCAGGAAGAGGACTACTCGGTCGCGGAAAAGAAAAGAAGCGGTGTGAAAGAGGCGGTGGCAACGGCCTATTGGCTCCTGGCGGTCGCCGTCTATCTCGCCTGGAGTTTTGCCAGCGGCCGGTGGGACGTCACCTGGTTGGTCTGGCCGGTGGCCGGCGTGCTGTACGCCGTGCTGGAAAGCGTTCTCCGGTTGATCCTCTGGCGCAAGGATGGCCAGGAAAGCTGAAGTTTCACATTTTTCCCCCCGCGCGAATATTGTTTTAAGAGAACAATGCGCAAAAAGGGGGAAATCTTATGCAGCGGCGGGCGTATGCAGTCCGGCAGAAACACGGCCCGGCGCGCAGGTTTATGATCTGCGCGCTGCTTCTGGCCGCGCTGCTCCTGTTCAGCCTTGTAAAGCTGGAACAGAAGATCCGTCCGGTGGCCCGGGCCATGGCGGAATACGCCTGCCGGGAACAGGCCGTGCGCTGGATGCAAACGGCGGTGGCCGATTGCCTGCAGAACGCGCCGGAACTGCTGGAAGACCTGTACACCCTCCAATACGATGAGGCTGGCCAGGTGCAGAGCGTTGTGGGGGATACCGCCCGCCTCACCCTGCTGCAATACACGCTGGAGAGCGATCTCACCCGCTCCATGGGAGAAGGGAAGGCGGATTTTGCCATTCCGCTGGGGACCCTCCTTGGCCTGCAGCTTTTTTCCGGCCGCGGGCCTGACATCGCTGTAAAGGTGATCCCCCTTTCACATATTGAAAGCCGTGTCGAGACCGGCTTTGTCAGTGCCGGCGTCAACCAGACAAAGCTGCAAACGGATCTGGTATTTTCGGTGCAGCTGTGCGCTGTGCTGGCGGGGATGCAGGTGGAGACCACGGCCGAGAGCGGGATCTGCGTGGCCCAGCTTCTGATCGTGGGCGACACGCCGCAATTTTATCTGGAGGGGGCAGATTCTTCCGGCTGAATGTGGTATAATATCCGGGACGATCGGCCGTGAGCCTCCCGATGGACGGGAGGGCGGCAGCTGCAGAGGTGAAACAAGTGGAACTGGAACAGGCAAAGGAGCGGGTAGCGTATCTTCGACAGGTGATCGAGCGCAACAACCGCCTTTATTACGAACAGGACGCCCCCGAACTGGAGGATTACCAATACGACGCGCTGACAAGGGAACTGAAGGCGCTGGAAGCCGAGTTTCCCCAGCTGGTCACGCCGGACTCGCCCACCCAAAAGGTGGGAGGCGCACCTTCCGGCCGGTTTGCCAAGGTGACCCACCAGGTCAAGATGGAAAGCCTGCAGGACGCGTTCAGCTATGACGAGATCCGTGAGTTTGACAAGCGGGTGCGGGGCGAGGGCATTGACCCGCTGTATGTGGTGGAGGTCAAGATCGACGGCCTCTCGGTGAGCCTGGAATACGAGAACGGGCGCTTCGTGCGCGGCTCCACCCGGGGCGACGGCGTGGTGGGCGAGGACGTGACCGCGAACCTCGCCACCATCGCGGATATCCCCAAACAGCTGGAAAACGCGCCGGAATTTCTGGAGGTGCGGGGCGAGGTCTACATGCCCCATGCCGCCTTTGAAAAGCTGGTGGAGGAACAGGAGCTCAGCGACAAGCAGCCCTTCAAGAACCCCCGCAACGCCGCCGCCGGCTCGCTGCGCCAGAAGGACAGCCGCATCACCGCCGGACGGGGGCTTTCCATCTTTGTGTTCAACATCCAGCAGCTGCGGGGCGGCCCGGCCATCACCAGCCACCGGCAGAGCCTGGACTATGTGAGATCACTGGGCTTCCCGGTGTCCCCCCGCTACAACGCCTTCACCGACATTGAGGCCGCCATCTGCGAGATCGAGGCCATCGGCCGAAGCCGGGGGGAACTCACCTTTGATATGGACGGCGCTGTCGTCAAGGTGGACGATTTTGTCCAGCGGGAGCGGCTGGGCAGCACCAACAAATTCCCCCGGTGGGCCATCGCCTTCAAGTACCCGCCGGAGGAAAAGCCCACCATCCTTCTGCGGGTGGACGTGACGGTGGGCCGCACCGGCGTGCTCACCCCCACGGCGGTCTTTGAGCCGGTGCAGCTGGCAGGCACCACCGTCAGCCGCGCCATCCTCCACAACCAGGATTTCATCGACCAGCTGGGCGTTTGCGTGGGCGATACCATCCTGGTGCGCAAGGCGGGGGACATCATCCCCGAGGTGGTGGCTGTCACCGCCCACGCCGCCGACGGCGCGCGGCCCTTCCAGCTGCCGGACACCTGCCCCAGCTGCGGCGCGAAGGCGGTGCATCTGGAGGGGGAGGCGGCGCTGCGCTGCATCAACCCCGAGTGCCCGGCCCAGACGCTGCGCAACCTCATCCACTTCGCCTCCCGCGGGGCCATGGACATCGACGGCTTGGGCAAGGTGGTGGCGGCACAGCTGGTGGAAAAGGGGTATGTGCGCTGCGCCGCCGATCTCTACGATCTCACCGCCGACCAGCTGCTCACCCTGGACAAATTCAAACAAAAGAGCGTCGACAACCTGCTGGGCGCCATCGAGGCCAGTAAGGAAAACAACCTGGACAAACTGCTGTTCGGGCTGGGCATCCGCAACATCGGCGACAAGGCCGCCGCGCTGCTGGCGGAGCATTTTGGCTCGATGGAGGCGGTACAGTCCGCCGATGCCGAATCCATCAGCGCCATCGACGGGTTCGGCGGCGTGATGGCCCAGAGCGTTGTGGAGTTCTTTGCCCGGGAGGGCACCGCCGACCTTGTGGACCGGCTGCGCCGCGCCGGCGTGAACATGGTCTGGCATGGAGAAGAGAAGACCGATAAGCTGGCGGGCAAGACTGTGGTCGTTACCGGCACGCTGGAGACCATGTCCCGCGCCGAGGCCGAGGCGCTGATCGTCAAAAACGGCGGAAAGGCCAGCGGATCGGTCTCCAAAAAGACCTCCTATGTGCTTGCCGGGGAGGCCGCCGGTTCCAAACTCACCAAGGCGCAGCAGCTGGGGGTGCCGGTGCTCACCGAGCAGGAGTTCCTGCAGATGCTGCAAAGCTGATTTGCTTTACAATTTTATCTGAAACAGAGCGCTTGTCCCAAAGGGGGGACGGGCGCTCTGTTCTTTTGTTCTATCCCGCCGGGGGGGCACATACCATAGAAAACAAAGGACGGTGAAACAAAATGGACGAGTATTACACCGCGATCCGGCGGCTGCCGGGATTTTTGCGCCGCCCGCTGGAGGAGGTGCCGCCGCGCCAGGCGCAGACTGTCCACGAGATCCATCTGCGCAGCGGCAGGCCGGTGGTGCTGACCTGCGCCGACGGCCAATTCTGCCTGCCTGGGCAGGGTGGGCCCACGCTCACCCACGCGCAGCTGCAGGAATGCTTTTATTCGCTGTGCGACCACTCTGTGCACAGTTATGAGCAACAGCTGGCCCGGGGGTTTATCACACTGCCGGGCGGGCATCGGGTGGGGGTAGCCGGCCTGTTCCACCTGCAGGGACAGGCCATGATGGGGCTGAGCGCCGTCACTTCGCTGAACATCCGTGTGGCCCGCACCGTGACGAGCGAACTGCCCGCCTCGCTGCGGGATCACATCCTCGGCCCCTTTCGCGGCCTTGTGCTGGTGGGGCCGCCGGGCAGCGGCAAGACCACCCTGCTGCGGGGAGTGTCCGCCCTGTTGAGCCGGGCGGGCAAAAAGGTGTCGGTGGTGGACGAGCGCATGGAGATCTGGCCCTGTGGGACAAGCGGGTTTGCCGCGCCGGTGCCGCTCCACTGCGATGTGCTCAGCGGCTGCGACAAGCAGGAGGGCATCCTCAGCGCCCTGCGCAGCCTCGGCCCGCAGGTGATCCTCTGCGACGAATTGGGAGACGCGGAGGATTTTTCCGCGGTCTGCGCCGGGTCCAAGGGCGGGGTCAGTTTCGTCTGCACCGTCCACGGCGACGCCGTGGAGGCGGTGGAGCAGCGCTTTTGCGCCACGCGGGAACAATTGGCAAAGAGTTTTTCCTGCATCGGCCTGCTGGCGGGCGCCTCCCATCCCGGCGTTATCAAGCAGGTGTGCTGGTTGTGAGCGCGGTGATCCGTCTGCTGGGGGCGGGGCTTGTGGTGTTTGCGGGCTGGGCCGCCGGACGTTGGCTGACCGAGAGAAAACACCGGCGGCTGGCCGCGCTGGAGCAGCTGGAGCGGCTCATCGCCCTGGTGCAGGACGAAATTCTGTACCGTGCCGCGCCGCTGGGGGAAATCCTCTCGACCCTGCAACAGCGCCGGGACCTGCCGGAACTTTTCCTTGCCGATTGCGCGCAGCTGCAGGAGTTTGCCTGCCCGCCCGCGCTGGACAGGCCCGACTGGGACCAGTTGCAGGGGTTCTTTGCGCGGCTGGGCAGTGCCGCGGGACAGGAGGAGGCGCGGCACTGCGCTTACTATCTGAAACGGTGCGCAGGCCTGCGGGGGCAGGCCCAAAAGGAGTATGAACAGGCAAAACAGCTGTACACCAAAGCAGGGCTGTGCTGCGGTGCGCTGGTGGCGCTGCTGCTGGTTTGACCATGAAAAAGGAGCTGCAAATGGATATTGACCTGGTATTTAAGATCGCCGCCATCGGCATCATCGTGGCGGTGCTCAATCAGCTGCTGATCCGCTCGGGCCGGGAGGATCAAGCCATGATGACCACCCTCGCCGGCCTGATCGTGGTGCTCTCGATGCTGGTGCGGCAGATCAGCGACCTGTTCGTGAGCATCAAGGCGCTGTTCAATCTCTAAGGGCCATGGAGATCTTCGGGATCGCGGCGTTTGTGCTGGTGGCGGCGATGCTCACCGCGCTGCTGCGCCAGTATCTGCCCGCCTATGCCACCGTGTGCCTGAGCCTGTGCGCGGTGCTGCTGCTGGGGCGCATCCTGCAGCTGGCGCAGCCGCTGGTGGCCTGGTTTTCCGCCGCTGCCGGCTATCTGGACGGCGACAGTTTTCTGGTGGTGCTGAAGGCCGCCGGCATTGCGCTGGTGGCCCAGAATATGCAGGATGTGTGCAAAGACGCCGGGCTTTCCACCCTCGCGGGGAAGGTGGAACTGGCGGGCCGCTGCCTGATCCTGGTGTGTGCGCTGCCGCTGTTTGAAACGATCATGGGGGCGCTGATCGCGTTTTTGCAATGAGAAAAATCGTGTGTATCCTGATCCTGCTGTTTGTGCTGCCGACCTGGGTGTTTGCAGAAGGGGAGACGCTGCCGCCCGATGTGCAGCAGGCGCTGGACGAGCCGGGCATTACGGCCGACGAGTTTCAGCAAACGTCGCTGGAGGAAATGCTCGGCGCGCTGTTTCAAACAGCGCGACAGCAGTTTGAAAAGCCGGTGCGGCTGCTGGTGCAGCTGGTGGGCGCGGCGCTGCTGGGGGCGGTGGCGCTGGCCCTCGCGCCCCAGGGCGACTGGGCACGGCCGCTGGAGAGCGTCTGCGTGCTGGGAATGTTCGCCGTGAGCCTTGCCCCGGCCCTGGAACTGATGAACGCGGTGAGCGAGAGCGTTTCACAATGGCAGGTCTATCTGGTCAGCTTTGTGCCTGTCTTTTCCGGCGTGATCGCCAGCTGCGGCCAGCCCACGCAGGCCATGGTCTACAGCGGGATGTTCCTGACCATGGCAAATTTCAGCGCCCAGGTCATCTGCGCGGCGGCGCTGCCGGTGCTGCAGGTGTATCTGGCGCTGAACACCGCCGGCGGCCTGTGCGGCGTGGGCGGCGTGGCCGACGGATGCGAACTGCTGGCAAAGGCGGTCAAGTGGCTGCTGGGGCTGGTGTCTGTTGTGTTCGGCGCGGTGCTGGGCCTGCAGAGCGTGCTGGCGCAGAACGCGGATACCCTGGCCATGAAGACCGGCAAATTCCTGCTCAGCAGCAGCATCCCGGTGGTGGGCAGCGTGGCGTCCGACGCCATGGGCAGCGTGCTCAGCGGCCTGCGGGTGCTCAAGGGGTCGCTGGGCTTTGCCGCCATCGCGGTGCTGGCCATCGATTTTCTGCCCATCCTGGTACAGAGCGTGTTCTATTACGCCGCCTATCAGCTGGGCGGCGCCGCCTCCAAGGCCTTCGGCCTGGAGCGGGCGGGCCGGGTGCTGGAGGGCATGGGGCAGGCCGTGGGCATCTGCGTGTCGTTCCTGGTGTTCTTTTTCATGCTGGTGGTGCTGTCCACCGCATTGATGATCACCATGGGGGGAGGTGGATAAGGGTGAAACTGTGGGCACTGAACGTCTGTGTGGCCTGCATCCTGGCCGGGGCGCTGGATCTGTTTTTGCCCCGGCAGGGCAGTTTCAAGAGCATAAAAACCGTGCTGGCGCTGTATATTTTAGTATCGGTGGTCAGCCCTGCGGCCGGAGCGGACTGGCGGGGGCTTGCGGATCTCTCCTTTGAGACGGCCGCGCAGCCCGCGGATTACACCGCCTACGTCTCCGACCTGGCCGCAGCACAGCTTGCGCAGCAGCTGGAGAGCCGGCTGGCCGACGCGGGTGTCGTCGCGCAGGTGCGGATCACCGCCGCGGCGGCGGATGCGCCGGCGGCGGTGACGCTCTTCACCGATCAGCCGGAGGAGGCACTGGCGCTGGCGAAGGAACTTCTGGACGAAACGGCGTATACATTTGACACCGCGCCGCCGCAAACATGAGGGATGGGAAGATGAAACTTGAACGGATCGGGGCGCTGCTGCCCAAACAGCTTGCCGGGCGCGGCAGTCTCGTGTTTTTTGCGGGAGTGTTCGGCGTGTTTTTCCTGATCGCCGGCGGGCTTCCCTTCGGGAGCGGGGAGAAGTCAGTGGACACCGCTGCCGTGCAGACCGCCCAGCAGCGCAGCGAGGCATATGCCCGGCAGCTGGAACAGACCCTCACCGAACTGATCGGCTCCATCCAGGGCGCCGGCAAAACGCGGGTGGCGGTCACGCTGGACGCCAGCGCGGAAACGGTCTACGCCCTGGACGAGACTGACGGCGGAGAGAATGGCCAGCGGCAGCTGGAACACATTCTGGTGGATACCCGTGATGGCCAGGACGCGCTGGTGGAAATGACCTGGGAACCGGTGATCCGCGGCATTGCCGTGGTGTGCGAGGGCGCGGACGACATTACGGTGAACGCGCAGATCACCCAGGCGGTCTCGGTGCTCACCGGGGTGTCCACAAACCGGATTAGCATAGCAAAAATGAGTTAGTTGGAGGTATCGTGATGCGCAGCAAAAAATTGAACCAGAAGATGACCCTGCTCACCCTTGTGGTCGCCCTGGGCGTGGCGGTCTACCTGAATTGGGAGTACGCCAAGAGCACCGACCTGGCGCTGGACGCCGCCGAGGCCAACGCGCCGGTGACCGCCGGTGTGGTGACCGACGCGCTGGCGGTGGACGGCGACGTGACCACCGGCGACAAGAACTACGGCGAGGCCCAGCTGGTCAGTGTGGGGGAGCCCACCGGCGAGGAGTTCTTCGAACAGGCGCGTCTCTCCCGCACCAAATCCCGGGACGAGGCGCTGGACACCCTGCAGAAAAGCCTGAAGAGCGCGAAACTCTCCGACGAGGAGAAGGATAAACTCACCGCCGAACTCACCGCCACCATCGACCATATCACCGCCGAGAGCGACATCGAAAACCTGGTGAAAGCCAAGGGCTTTGTGGACTGCGTCGCCTTCATCGACGGGGACGCGGTGGATGTGACCGTGATGACCACCAGCGACGGCCTCACCAAGGAAGAGGTGGCCCAGATCCGGGACATCGTGCTGAGCAAGTGCAAGGTCACCGCCCAGAACATCACCATCGTGGAGGTAAAATAACAGTTGTAGAATCGGGCGGATGATGGTATAATAACAGGGAAGTTCCCATGCTGCGGCATGGACGCAAAAAAGCTTGTTTTGGGAGGGCCGGGTATGGACGTTTCAAATACCTGCGTTGTGAATGGCAGCCTGCAGATTTCCACCGAAGTGATCGCCAAGATCGCCCGCATGGCTGCGCTGGAGATCGAGGGCGTCAAGGAAGTCAGCCCTGCCGCTGCCGGTGTGAAGGGCTTGCTCTCCAAATCCAAGAGCGTGGCGGTCAGCCTGACCGACGATGTGGCCGAACTCACGCTGCAGATCGTCGTGTTCTACGGCGCCAGGATCCCTTCGGTGTGCGAAAAGGTGCAGAAGAACGTCAAGGCCGCCGTGCAGAGCATGACCAGCATCACCGTTTCCCGGGTGAATGTGATCGTGGCCGGCGTGCAGGTCCGCCCGGAGCCCACCGAGGAATAAGCCGACGAACCAACAAAAAACGCCAGGGCCCTCCCGCGCCACGCAGGGGGGCCGCTCGCTGTGAAAGGAACGAAAATGGAGAAATTATCCCGCCGCGCCGCCCGCGAAAACGCGTTTCTGTCCGCTTTTGCCGCCACTTTTGACGATATGCCCCTCGCCGATGTGATCGAGCGGGCCAACGAAGCGGGGGACTACCCGCTGGACGAGTTCGCCCAGGCGCTGCTCGCCGCTTACTATGACCACAGCGCCGAGATCAACGAACTCATCCGCGCGAACCTCAAGGGCTGGACGCTGGAGCGCATCCCCCGCGTCAACCTGACGGTGCTGCGCCTGGCCATCGCGGAAGCTGCCTACGGGCCGGAAAAGCTGCCCGGCGTCGCCATCAACGAGGCGGTGGAACTGTGCAAAAAATACGCCGGCGAGACCGACTATCAGTTCGTCAACGGGCTGCTGGGCAATGTGGTGCGCCAGCTGGGCCTGGAGAGCGGCGAGCCCGCCCAGGTGTGAGCCATGCTGACACTGGGGTTTGATACAAGCAACTACGCAACCTCTTTGGCGGTGTACGACACCTGCTCCAAAGAGGTTGTTTGCGATAAAAAGAAGTTTTTGCCGGTGCGGGCCGGCCAGCTGGGGTTGCGCCAGAGCGACGCGCTGTTCCACCACACGGCGGCCCTGCCTGGGCTGCTGGAAGAACTGGCGGCGCAGGTCGATCTGACAAAGGTCGAAGCGGTGGGCGTCTCCGCCCGGCCCCGCCCGGTGGAGGGGTCGTATATGCCCTGCTTTCTGGAGGGAGTATCCGCCGCGACGGCGTTCAGCGCGGCGAAGGGCATCCCTCTCGTGCAGACCACCCACCAGCAGGGACACATCGCTGCGGCGCTGTACGCCAGCGGGGACGAGAGCCTGTTTTCGCGGCAGGCGCTGGTGTTCCACGTCTCCGGCGGCACCACCGATCTGCTGCTCTGCCAGGGCGCTGACAGCGTGGAGTGCATCGGCACCAGCACCGATCTGTACGCCGGGCAGGCGGTGGATCGGGTGGGCGTGCGGCTGGGGTTTGCGTTTCCCGCCGGCGCGAAGGTGAGCGAACTGGCGGCGCAGTGCACAGAACCCATCCGCCCAAAGTCCAGCGTGAAGGGAACCCAGTGCAGCCTCTCCGGGCTGGAAAATCAGTGCAACCAGCTGCTGGCCTCCGGTAAAAGCCAGGCCTATGTGTGCCGCTACTGCCTTTTGTGCATTGCCGAAACGGCGTACAAAATGGTGGTCAACGCCCGCATGAGCCACCCGGATCTGCCGGTGGTGTTCGCCGGCGGTGTGATGAGCAGCGACGTCATCCAGAAAGAACTTTCGGGCCGGCTGCCCGGCGCGCACTTTGTGCCCGGGCGGTTCTCCAGCGACAACGCCATCGGCGTTGCCCTGCTGGCGGGGCGGGAGGTGTGCCATGACTGATGTGATCGGCGTGAGCGCCCTCAACCGCTATGTGAAGTCGGTGCTGGACGGGGACGGTTTTCTGGCAGACCTGGCGCTGCGTGGGGAGATCAGCGGCTTTGTGAACCATGTAAAGAGCGGCCACTGGTATTTTACGCTGAAGGACGAACGAGCCAGCGTCAAGGCGGTGATGTTCCGCCAGGAGGCGCGGCGGCTCGGCTTTGTTCCCCAGGACGGCATGCGTGTTGTGGTGCGCTGCCGGGTGAGCCTCTACGAGGCCACCGGGTCCTTTCAGGTCTATGTGCAGGATCTGTTCCCCGACGGGCTGGGCGCTGCACAGCTTGCCTTTGATCAGCTGAAGGCGCGGCTGGAACAGGAGGGCCTGTTCCGCCCCGAGCACAAAATGCCGCTGCCCGCCTATCCCCGGTGCATCGGGGTGGTCACCAGCGCCACCGGGGCCGCCTTGCAGGACATCCGGAACGTGCTGAGCCGCCGCTGGCCCCTGGCCACACTGCTGCTGGCGGGGGTGAACGTCCAGGGCCTTGCCGCGGCCCAGGAGATTTGTGACGCCATCACCGCGCTGGACAAAAGCGGCCTTGCCGACGTCATCATCGTGGCCCGGGGCGGCGGCTCCCGGGAGGATCTGTGGGTGTTCAACGACGAGCGGATCGCCCGGGCGGCCTATGCCTGCAAAACGCCCCTCATCAGCGCGGTGGGGCATGAGATCGACGTCTCCATCCTGGACTACGTCGCGGACCTGCGGGCGCCCACACCCAGCGCCGCGGCGGAGCTTGCCACCCCCGACCGGGAGATGGAGCGAAAAAAAGTATGCACCATCTTGTCAAATATTCATGAATATATGCATTCACGGCTGAATTTGTGCTATAATGAACTTGCTGCGGCGCGCCGGCAGGCGGGCCGCATTACCGGCGAATCCCTCTGCCGGCCCAAACAGGACAAGCTGTTGTCGCTTTGCGGTGCGCTGCAAGAGGCCAAGGCCGGCCTGCTGGCGGAAAAAGGGCGGTCGCTGGCGTCTGCCTGCGCCCTGGCCCACTCTCTGAGCCCCTACGCGGTGTTGGGCCGCGGGTATGCCGTCGTGCGCGACGAGGCGGGCGGATACCTGCCCGTGGCGGCGCTGCAGCCGGGGCAGACCATCCGCTTGCAGGGGACGGGCGCGGAAGCCCGCTGCCGGGTGGAACAGGTCAGCCAGACACAGGAGGACTTTGATGAAAAATCCGAAAAGCTTTGAGGAGGGCATGGCCCGCCTGCAGGAATTGCTGGACCGCCTGGCCAGCCCGGACACCCCGCTGGAGGAGGCCATCTCCCTTTACACCGAGACTGCCGCGCTGGCGGAATACTGCACCAGCGCGCTGGATAAGGCACGGCTGAAGATGCAGACCATCGACGAGCGCATCGCCGCGCTGGCACAGCCGCAGGAGGGGAGCGAGGAACCATGAACTACCGGCAGCGTTATGATGAATATCTCGCCCTGTTCAACGCGCAGATCGCCGTGTGCTGCGACCGCTTTTTGCCCGTGGGCAGCCAGGTGTGCGAGGCGGCGCGGTACAGCCTTCTGGCCGGCGGCAAGCGGGTGCGGGCGGTGCTGTGCATGGCGGCCTGCGAACTGCTGGGCGGCCAGGCGCAGCAGTCGGCACAGCTGGCCTGCGCGGTGGAGATGCTGCACTGTTATTCGCTGATCCACGACGATCTGCCCTGCATGGACAACGATGATTTCCGCCGGGGCAAGCCGTCCTGCCACAAGGCATTTGGCGAGGCGACGGCACTGCTGGCGGGGGATCTTCTGCTCACCGAGGCCTTTGAGGCCATCGCGGGCGCGCCCGTCAGCGAGGCCGCCCGGGTGCGGGCCACGGCGGCGCTGGCCCACGGCGCCGGCAGCGCGGGGATGGTGTACGGGCAGGAACTGGACCTCCAGTATGAAAACCAGCCCACAGGGGAAGACGTCCTCCGCCGTGTGCACCGCAACAAGACCGGCGCGCTCATCAACGCGGCGATGCAGATGGGCGCCGCGGCCGCCGACGGCGCCGAAGAGGACTGCCGCCGGCTGGAACAGTTCGCCTACGATCTGGGGCTGGTGTTTCAGATCGTGGACGATGTGCTGGACGTGACCAGCACCAGCGAGGAACTGGGCAAACCTGTGGGCAGCGACGCGGAGAATCACAAGACTACCTTCGCCACCCTCTATGGTCCCCAGGGTGCCATGGACCTGGCACAGAAGATCAATGCGGAGGCCTGCGGCCGGCTGGAACGGGCGTACGGCGAACGATCGGAGTTTTTGACAGCGCTGGCCGGGAGCCTTCTCCGCCGGCGCACCTGAAAGGGAGTATCGTTTTTGGAACTGTTCAAACAAGTGTACGGGTTCAATTATCTTCTGTCCATCTCACTGACCGGCTGGCTGGTGGCGCAGGTCCTTAAAACGCTGCTCAACGGCCTGCTTTTGGGCCGGTTTTCTCTGGAGCGGATGTGGGGTTCGGGCGGGATGCCCAGCTCCCACTCCGCCACCGTCTGCTCCTTGGTGATGGCGGCGGCCCGGCTTTACGGGCCGGATTCCGCCATCTTCGCCCTGGCGTTCATCATGGCAATCATCGTGATGTACGACGCCATGGGGGTGCGGCGGGAGACCGGTGAGCAGGCGAAGATCCTGAACCGGATGCTCACCGACTGGATGGAGGCGGAAAGCGCCAACAGCCCCTTCCTGGGCGACAAAAAGCTCAAGGAAATGGTGGGCCACACCCCCTTCGAGGTACTGGGCGGCGCCATCGTGGGTGTGGTCGTGGGCTGGCTCATCCCGATCATTTAAATGGAAAGGGCGGGTGACATGGGTTACCCTTTGTTGGAGCAGGTGAACGACCCGCAGCAGCTCAAGGCGCTGCCGGCCGACCAGCTGGAGCCGTTGTGTGAAGAGATACGGCAGTTTTTGATTGAAAACGTGTCCAAAACGGGGGGACATCTGTCCTCCAACCTGGGCACCATCGAACTCACCGTCGCGCTGCACCGGGCGTTCAGCACGCCTCAAGACAAGTTTGTCTTTGACGTGGGCCACCAGTGCTACACCCACAAGATCCTCACCGGGCGGCGGGAGCGCTTTGACAGCCTTCGGCAGCTGGGGGGCATTTCCGGCTTTCCCAACCCGAAGGAGAGCGTGCACGACGCCTTTGTGGCCGGCCACGGCAACACCGCGATCTCGGTGGCCATCGGCATGGCCCAGGCCAAAAAGATCAAGGGCGAGCCCGGCAAGGTCATCGCCCTGGTGGGTGACGGCGCGTTCACCGGCGGCATGGTGTACGAGGGGATGAACAACATCGACACCCTCAACAACCTGATCGTCATTTTGAACGACAACAAGATGTCCATCTCCAAGAATGTGGGCTCTCTGGCGCGGTATCTCACCCAGCTGCGCACCAACCCGGAGTATTCCAAGGCCAAGGCCAACCTGGAGACCGTGCTCGGCGCCATTCCCGGCGTGGGCAAGCCCATCGTGCACGCACTGCAGGCCGGCAAGGCGCTGCTGCGCCGGGGCATCTACCACTCCACCATGTTTGAGGAGATGGGCTTTCAGTACCTGGGCCCGGTGGACGGGCACGACGTGCAGCGCCTGAGCGAGTTGTTCGCCAATTTGCAGACCCAGTACGCTCCGGTGTTCATCCATGCGATCACTGTAAAGGGAAAAGGCTTTAAGCCTGCGGAGGAGAACCCCGGTGAATTTCACGGTGTGTCCTCCTTCGACCCGGCGCACATCACCGACCCTGACGTGGCGCCGGACGCCTCCTTCTCCACCCAGTTCGGCAACGATCTGGTGGAACTGGCCAAAACGCGGCCGAACATCTGTGCCATCACGGCGGCCATGAAGTACGGCACCGGGCTGCAGTTCTTCTACCGCCGCTTCCCCGAGCGCTTTTTTGATGTGGGCATGGCGGAACAGCACGCCGTGACCTTTGCGGCGGGGCTGGCCAGCCAGGGGATGCTGCCGGTGGTGGCCATCTACTCCACCTTTTTGCAGCGCGTCTATGACCAACTGATCCACGATGTGAAGCTGATGAACAACAATGTGGTGCTGGCCATCGACCGGGCGGGCCTTGTTCCCGGCGACGGCGAGACCCACCAGGGCATCTACGACACCGCCTTCCTCAGCCAGCTTGGCATTCCGATCTATGCGCCCTCCAATTACGCGGAACTGGACCATTGGCTCACTTTTGTGGTGGACAAACTCACCGGCCCCCGGGCCATTCGTTATCCCCGGGGCGGGCAGAGCCAGACGCTGGAAGCGCTGGGCTGCAGCGGCGACGCCTTTGACCGCTGCCTTTCGCAGCCGGACGCCTCCGTCGCGCTGGTCAGCTACGGCAGCATGACCGAGGAGACGCTAGCGGCGGCGCAGCTGCTGGGGCAGAAGGGCCGCCAGGCGGACGTGTACAAGCTGGTACAGCTGTACCCCCTGCCGGAGGGGCTGTGCAAGGCGCTGCTGCGGTATCCCGTGATCCTCTTTGCGGAGGACAGCATCGCCGCCGGCGGGATCGGCGAACATCTCGCCCGCCAGCTGGCAGCGCAAAATTATCAGGGCCGGTTCATCCACAAAGGCATCTCGGCCCGCCAAACACTGCCGCACGCCACGGTACCGCAGATCCGGAACGTTCTGGGTCTGGACGGGGCCAGCCTGGCGGCGGCCGTCTGTGAGGAGTGACCCATTGAAAATTCGTCTCGATCAGTATCTGTGCCAAAACGGCCTTGTGCCCAGCCGGGAGCGGGCCAAAGCGCTCATCATGTCCGGCATCGTATTTGTGGACCAGCAGAAGGCGGACAAGGCCGGTCAGATGATCGCCGAGGACGCCCAGGTAGAGGTGCGGGGGCACGACATCGGGTATGTGAGCCGCGGCGGCCTCAAGCTGGAAAAGGCGATGAAGGCCTTTCCGCTCACGCCCGCCGGCAAGGTGTGCATGGACATCGGCGCCTCCACCGGCGGCTTCACCGACTGTATGCTGCAAAACGGCGCGGTCAAGGTCTACGCGGTGGACGTGGGCTACGGCCAGCTGGCCTGGAAACTGCGCACCGATCCCCGGGTGGTGAACATGGAGCGCACGAACATCCGCAACGTCACGCCGGAGATGCTCGCCGAGCCGGTGGAATTTTTCAGCGTGGACGTCTCTTTTATCTCCCTCAAGCACATCTTTCCGGTGGCGCAGGCGGTCACCGCGCCCGGCGCCGCCGGCGTCTGCCTGGTAAAACCCCAGTTTGAGGCGGGCCGCGAAAAGGTGGGCAAGAAGGGTGTGGTGCGGGAGGCCGAGACCCATCGGGAGGTCATCCTGCAGGCCGCCGGCTACGCGACAGACAACGGTTTCTCGGTGAGCGGGCTGGAATACTCGCCCATTAAGGGCCCCGAGGGGAACATTGAGTTTCTGATGTTCGTGGAGAAAAGCGAAGCGCCGACGCCGCTGGATCCGTCGCTGGCGGATGCCGTGGTTGCGGCGGCGCACGCCGCGCTGTAACTACCGGGAAAAGGGGTGCTGTCCATGACGGTCTGCCTGACAGGCTACAACGCAAAACCCGAGACCGCCCGGGTACTGGCCAGGGCGGCGTCGCTGCTGCTGGCGGCGGGCGCGCGGGTGGTCCTGGCCGGGGAATCCGGCTTTGAGCCTCCCACGGGCGTTGTCCGCCTGCCTGGTGCACAGGCGCTGGCCGAGGCGGACGCGGTGGTCACGGTGGGGGGCGACGGAACCATGCTCCACGCCGCCAAAGAATGCGCCCGCCACGGGCTGCCCGTGCTGGGGGTCAATCTGGGGCGCACCGGTTTTCTGGCCACCTGCGAACTGGACGAGATGAGCGCAAAACTTTTCAAGCTGGCAAAAGGAGAGTTTGCGGTGGAGCACCGGGCCCTTTTGCAGGCGGAATGCACCGGCGCCGAGGCACCGCTGATCGCGCTGAACGATCTGGTGATCTACAGCGGGCAGCGGCGGCAGACGGTGGATTTGGATATCTACTGCGACGGAAAAGCGGTGAGCAACTGCCGGGGCGACGGGGTCATCCTGGCTACCCCCACCGGTTCCACCGCCTATTCGCTGTCCGCCGGCGGCCCCATTCTGGACGCGCGCATCCGCGGCCTTGTGGTCACCAGCATCTGCGCTCACAGCCTGCAGCGGCCGGCCATCGTCTTTGCCGCCGATCGCCGCATCACCGTGCGGCCCGGGCCGGATCAGCGGGGCCCCATCCTCGTCAGTTCCGACGGGGAACAGGAGATCCCTCTGCCGGAAAACGGTGAATTGCACGCAAAACTCTCGGAAAAGAGTGTAAAGCTTATAACCTTTAATGGCACGGATCAGTTCGATGCCATTGACAAAAAACTTCGTGGCAGGTGATTCCAATGAAAAACGACCGACACGCAAAGATCCTGGAGCTGATCGAACAATACCCCATCGACCGGCAGGAAGACCTTCTGGCTTACCTCAATGAGGCGGGCTTTTCCGTTACGCAGGCCACCGTTTCCCGGGACATCCGGCAGCTGCACCTTGTGAAGGCGGCGGTGGGCGACGGCAAATACCGCTATGTCTCCAGTGCCTCCGCCAGCGGACCGCGGCATTCCCAGGGGCGGTTTGAGACCATCTTTCGGGAATCCGTGCTCAAGGCGGACTGGGCCGGCTGCACGCTGCTGGTGCGCTGCTATCCCGGCATGGCCAGCGCGGCCTGCGAGATGTTCGATTCGATGCAGTGGGATTTCGACGTGATCGGCACTCTCTCGGGCGACGATACCTTCATCGCCCTGATGCGCACCAAGGAGGACGCGGAGGCCATCTGCCAGGAGTTGCAGCAATACATCACCCGTCACTGACCGGCCGGGCAGCACCAGAGGGAAAAGGGGGCCGAGAGGGCTTTGCTGAAAGATCTGAAAATAGAGAATGTGGCTGTCATCGAGAAGGCCGAGGCGGAATTTTCGCCCGGCCTGAACGTGCTGACCGGCGAGACCGGCGCGGGCAAAAGCATTCTGATCGATTCCATCAACGCCATTCTCGGCAACCGCACCAGCCGGGACCTGGTGCGCACCGGTGCGTCCAAAGCCTGCATCTGGGCCACCTTTACCGACCTTCCCGCCGCCGTGCGCAGTCAGCTGGAACAGGCGGGCTATGAGGCCGGGGACGAACTGCTGCTCTACCGGGAGATCAGCGCCGAGGGCAAGAGCAACTGCCGCGTCAACGGGATGCCCGCCACCGCGGCCATCCTGCGGGATCTGTCGGCGGGGCTCATCAACATCCACGGCCAGCACGACAACCAGAACCTGACCAACCCCGCCCGCCATCTGGCGCTGCTGGACCTCTATGCCCAGAACGACGCGCAGTACAGTGAATACCGGCAGGTCTACCGGCAGCTGATCGCGGTCAAGCGGCAGGCGGACGCGCTGCAGATGGACGAGGAGGAAAAGCAGCGCAGGATGGAACTGCTGCGTTTCCAGGTGGACGAGATCGAATCCGCGGCGCTGCAGCCGGAGGAGGAAGAGCAGCTGACCGCCCGCCGGCAGGTGCTCAGCCACGCCCAGACCATTCTGGAGCAGGTGAGCGCCGCCCATAACGCCCTTGCGGGCGGCGACGAGTTCGGGGGCGCCGCCGATCTTCTGGGGGACGCCGCCGGTCAGCTGGAGGGCGCAGCCCGGCTGGACGAGACGCTGCAAAGCGCCTGCGAGAAGCTGAACGATCTGTATTACACCGCCCGGGAACTGGCCACCGACCTGGCCGACCGGCTGGAGGGATACGGTATGGACCCCGCCGAACTGGACCGGGTGGAGACCCGGCTGGACGAGATCTACCGCCTCAAGCAGAAGTACGGCGGCACGGTGGAGAAGGTGCTGGAACACGGGCAGGCCGCCCGGGAGGAACTGGAGGGCATTGAGCAGTCGGACGAGACCCTGGCAAAGCTGAACGCCGAAAAACAGGCGCTCTACCGCCAGGCCAAGGAAAAAGCGGAGGCCCTCACCCAGACGCGGCTGGAAGCGTTCCGCGATCTGGAGCAGAAGCTGGTAAAAGCCTGTACCTTCCTGAATATGCCCGGGGTGCGCTTCGCGCTGCAGCACACCCGCGGGCCGCTGGCCGGGGCGGGGCAGGATACACTGGAGTTTTATATCTCGCCCAACCCCGGCGAGGCTCCGAAGCCCCTGGCGAAAATAGCCAGCGGGGGCGAACTCAGCCGCATCATGCTGGCGCTCAAGAGCGCGCTGGCGGAAAAGGACGCCATCCAAACCGTCATTTACGACGAGATCGACACCGGTGTGTCCGGCTCGGCGGCGGGACGCATCGGCCAGATGCTCAAGCAGACCTCCGCCGGCCGGCAGGTCATCTGCATCACCCACACCGCCCAGATCGCGGCGCTGGCGGACCGCCATCTGCTCATTCAGAAAAACGTGGAAGGGGAGCGCACCTTTACAAAACTCTATCCGCTGGACGGCGAGGGCCGGGTGCGGGAACTGGCCCGCATCATCTCCGGCGACCAGATCACCCCCATCGCCCTGGCAAACGCCCGGGAAATGCTGGGCCTTGACTCTTGACAAAGGCCCGGCGCTGCGGGTATACTGTACAATATCAAATGCGACGAAGGGAACCAGTACCCTGTGAGAGCGCGGCACAGAGAAGCCCTGGCCGGTGAAAAGGGCAGCGCGCGCAGAGGGGAATACGTCCCGGAGCAGCAGGCTGAACGGCGCGTTGTGCGCCCGGTAGGCCCCGCCGTGTGCGCACGTTACAGCGCAAGGGTGTCTGTGTGCACCCGCCGAGGCCGCTTTCTGCGAGGAGGGCGGCGAACAGAGGTGGTACCGCGAAGTTTCGCCCTCTGCCAAATTCATTTTGGCAGAGGGCTTTTGTTTGCCCTTTGCCCGCAAAACAAGGAGGAGAATGGAAGAATGACGATTTACGACGAACTGGTCGCCCGCGGCCTGATCGCTCAGGTGACCGACGAGGCGGAGATCAAGGACCTCATCAACAACGGCAAAGCCACCCTCTACATTGGCTTTGACCCCACGGCGGACTCGCTGCATGTGGGGCATTTCATGGCTCTGATGCTGATGCGCCGGCTGCAAAAGGCGGGCAACCGCCCCATCGCCCTGATCGGCGGCGGCACCGGCATGGTGGGCGATCCCAGCGGCCGCACCGATATGCGCACCATGATGACGGTGGAGACCATCGCCCACAACTGCGAGTGCTTCAAAAAGCAGATGAGCAAGTTCATCGACTTTTCCGATGGCAAGGCACTGATGCTGAACAACGCCGACTGGCTGATGAAACTCAATTACATCGAACTGCTGCGGGAGGTGGGCGCCTGCTTCTCGGTGAACAACATGCTGCGCGCCGAGTGCTACAAACAGCGGATGGAGAAGGGCCTGTCCTTCCTGGAATTCAACTACATGATCATGCAGTCCTACGACTTCTATCACATGTTCCAGACCGTCGGCTGCAACCTCCAGTGCGGCGGCGACGACCAGTGGTCCAATATGCTGGGCGGCACTGAGCTGATCCGCCGCAAGCTGGGCAAGGACGCCTATGCCATGACCATCACCCTGCTGCTCACCAGCGAGGGCAAAAAGATGGGCAAGACCCAGAAGGGCGCCGTCTGGCTGGATCCCGAAAAGACCTCTCCCTACGAGTTCTATCAGTACTGGCGCAATGTGGATGACGCCGACGTGCTGAAATGCCTGCGGATGCTCACCGACCTGCCCCTGGAGCAGATCGACGCGATGTCCTCCTGGCAGGGCGGTGAACTGAACAAGGCGAAGGAGATCCTGGCCTTTGAGTTGACCAAGCTGGTCCACAGCGAGGAGGAGGCCCAAAAAGCGCAGGAGACCGCCCGCGGCCTGTTCAGCGGTGGAGCCGACACCCAGAACATGCCCTCCACCACCCTCACCGCTGACCAGTTCACCGACGGCAGGATCGGTGTTCTGGACATGATGCTGGCCGCGAAACTGGTGCCCAGCAAGCGGGAGGCCCGCCAGCTGATCCAGCAGGGCGGCGTTCTGCTGGACGGGGAAAAGGTCACCGACCCCACCATGACCGTGAGCGCCGAGGCGCTGGCGGCCGGCGTGGTCATCAAAAAGGGCAAGAAGGTCTACCACAAGGTACAGCTGTAATGCACAAAAAAAGAGTGCCGTCACAGACGGCACTCTTTTTTCATCGTTACAGGCCGAACGCCTCCCGCAGCGCCCCCAGGGCGGTGTCTTCATCCTCCGAGGCCACCAGCAGCGAGATGTCCACCGAACTGGTGGTGATCAGGTGGATGGGCACTTTGGCGGCGGCCATGACCTCCATCACCCGGGAGGCCACGCCGCACAGATTCGGCATTTCCTGTCCGAACAGGGTCAGTTTGGTATACCCGCCGCTGATCAGCGGCGCCGGCCCGCTTTTGCCCGCCGTGACCTGGGGCAGCGTGCGCATCACGATTGACCAGTTGTCATAGGAGGTGGTAAAGCTCAGCGCAGCCTCATCGCCCTGGGGCAGGCCCTGGCAGATCATGTCCATGTTGACCCCGGCCGCAGCAAAGGGGGAGAGGTACCCTGCCGGTCCGCCCTCGCTCTGCCGCACGGCAGGGAAGGCCACCACCATGATGTTCTGTTCGCTGGAAAGATCGGAAATCCCGTTCATATTGTACTGCCTCCCTTTTATAGATCCAAAAAAGTGTTGTCAATATTCTCCCGCAGCACCGATTCAATATAGCTTTTGCTGAAACCGGGAAAGTTTGCCCGCACACCATGGCTTGCGGCCAATTCGTCGGTGTAATCCTTGTAGAGATAAATGCGGATCTGAGAATAGTTCTGGCCGTAATGGTTGACGGTGGGATGGAGCATCGGCTCCTTCAACACCGTCTCGCTGGAGCCGTCCGGCTGGGTGGTTTTTTCCAGTGTGAAGCTCAGCACCACACCGATCATCGTGTCCGCCGTGGACTGGGCGTTCAGAAAGTTTCCCAGGGAATAGGCCACAAATACCTGCCGTCCATCGGCGGCGGTGAGCCATTGGGCGTCCTGCACCACATGGGGGTGGGTGCCGATCACCACACCGGCGCCCCAGTCCGCCATCTGCTGTGCCAGGGCTCGCTGGGCGTCGGTCGCCTTGTGGCTGCCCTCCACGCCCCAGTGCACGCCCACCACCACGAAGTCCGCCTGCTGGCGGGCCAGTTCGATCTGCCGCTGGATCACGTCGGTCTCTCGGGTGTAGATCAGATTCGCCTCGGCGCCCGCCGGCGTGGGAATGCCGTTGGTGAACTCGGTATAGGACAGATAGGCGATCCGGATGCCGTTCGTCTCCCGGATCACGATGTTATCGTAATCCGCTTCGCCCTCGTACAGTCCGCAGGTGACGGCATCCTCCGGCAGGCTGGCCCAGAAGCGCCGCGTGGCGGCAATGCCCTCGGCGCCCTTGTCGTATGTATGGTTGTTGGCAAGGCTGAACACGCGGAACCCAATGTCGTACAACTCCCGCCCCATATCGCCCGGGGTGGAAAAGCAGGGATAACTGCTGGGTTCCAGTTCGTCGTTGACCAGCGTTTCCTGGTTGATCCAATTCACGTCGAACCCGGCGTAGAAGTCCCGCACGGCGTCGTAGCAGAAGGAAAAATCGTATCCCGTTTCACCCTCCGCCTGGGCACGGCGCGCTGCCTGATTGAAGATGCCGTTGTGGATCAGGTTGTCGCCAGTGGCGGAAAAACGCACGGTGGACACCGTTGGTGTCGGCTGCGGCGTGGGCGCCGGAGCGGGGGAGGGTGAAGGTGATGGCTGCGGGTAAGACGCCGCGGTCTGCTGCACCGAAGAAAAGGTGTTGCTCGCAAGGGGAACGATCATCAGCAGCGCGATGACCGCCAGTGCGAGAACGATCAGTTTTTTTTTCATTTTAATCCCTTACAGAAGTTCCTTCATCAGGTCTTTCATCGTGTAAAGGCCAGGGCCTTTATTGGAAAGAAATACCGCCGCGTTCACCGCGCCGTTGGCGAATACGCGGCGCGAACCCGCGCTGTGGCCAAGGGTGATCACCTCGTCCGGCCCGCAGAACAAAATCTCATGTTCACCCACGATGCTGCCACCCCGGACCGAGTGTATCCCGATCTCATGAGGCGAGCGCTTCTGCCGCACGCTGTGGCGGTCGTACACATATTCATAGGGCTGGGCGGCCACCTTGTTGATCTCGTCGGCCAGCAGCAGCGCGGTGCCGCTGGGGGCGTCCAGCTTGTTGTGATGATGCTTTTCGATGATCTCGATGTCGTAGTCCAGCCCCAGTGCTGCCGCCGCCTGTTGGGCCAGCTGGGCCAGCAGATTGATGCCCATGGACATATTGGCGCTCTTGAATACGGCGCAGCGGGTGCTGGCGTCGGCCAGCAGCGCTTCGGTGTCCGCGTCCAGCCCGGTGGTGCAGATGACACAGGGCAGCGCGTTTTGCGCGCAGAAGCGCAGCGCGTTGCGGGTGGCGGCGGGGCTGGAAAAATCGATGAGCACATCGGCCTGCACGTTCAATTCTTCCAGACTGGCCGCCACGGGGATGGCCCCGCTCTGGGGGGTGATATCCACGCCGCCCACCACGCGGCAGTCATTGCGCTGGTCGATCAGTTCGCACAGGACCTTGCCCATGCGGCCGTTGATTCCCTGAATGATGATACGGGTCATAGTGTGTTTCTCCTGTTCTTTTGACAAAAGGCCCGGCGCAGACAGCGCGCGGGCCTTCTGAGTCCTCTTATAAAAGGCCGGCGTTCTGCAGTTCCCGACGGACCAGTGCGGCGTGATCGTCGCTCAGCGGCACCAGCGGCAGACGGCAGGGCCCGGACGGGAGCCCCATCATCTCCAGGGCGGCTTTTACGGGGATGGGATTCACTTCACAGAACATCGCCTTGCAAAGGCCCATCAGCTTCAGCTGCAGGTCACGGCTCTCCTCGATCTTTCCGTCGAACCACAACTGGCACATCCGGTGCATAGGTTCGGGCGCCACGTTGGAGACCACCGAGATCACGCCCTTGCCGCCCAGCGCCAGGATGGGCACCACCTGATCGTCGTTGCCGGAATACAGCGGCAGTTCGTCGCCGCACAGGGCGGCGGTCATGGCAATCTGGCTGATGTTGCCGCTGGCCTCCTTGATGCCGCAGATCAGCGGGTTTTTGGCCAGTTCCCGCGCGGTGGCAGACTCGATGTTCACTCCGGTGCGGGAGGGGACGTTGTACAGGATCGCGGGCAGGCCGGCGGCGTCCACGATGGTGTTGAAGTTGGCGATCAGACCCTTTTGCGTGGTCTTGTTGTAATACGGCGTCACCAGCAGCAGCGCGTCCGCGCCCAGGGCTTTGGCCTCTTTGGACATATCCACCGCGTGCTCGGTGTAGTTGGAACCGGTGCCCGCGATCACAGGAACACGCCCTGCGGCGGCTTTCACCGCAACACGGATGCATTCAAGGTGCTCGTCGTCTTTCAAAGTGGCGGACTCGCCCGTCGTGCCGCAGATCACAATGGCGTCGGTGCCGCCCTTGATCTGGTATTCGATCAGCTGCACCAGCCCCTCGTAATCCACCTTGCCGTTCGGCAGCATCGGGGTGATGATGGCGACGGCGGCTCCGGTGAAGATCGTCGTTTTCATTGCGCTCAACTCCTTTTGGTTCGATCAGTCAAAATAACCTTTGGCGGCCAGCAGTTCAGCCAGAAGGACGGCGCCGCCCGCCGCGCCCCGCAAAGTATTATGGGACAGACAGACGAACTTGTAGTCATACTGGGTATCCGGGCGCAGGCGGCCGATGGAAACGGCCATGCCGTTTTCCAGGTTGCGGTCCAGCTTGGTCTGAGGCCGGTCGTTCTCCTCAAAATAGTGCAAAAAGTGTTTCGGGGCGCTGGGCAGCTTCAGGCGCTGCGCCTCACCCTCGTAATCTGCCCAGCGCGCCAGGATCTCCTCTTTGGAGGGGGTCTTCTCAAAACTCATGAAGACGGCAGCCATGTGCCCGTCGGACACCGGGATGCGCAGGCACTGGGCGGTGATGGAGGGGGCGGCGGCCGGCACGATGACGCCGGCTTCCACCTTGCCCCACAGCTTCAGCGGCTCCTGTTCGCTCTTTTCCTCCTCGCCGCCGATGTAGGGGATGCAGTTGTCTACCATTTCCGGCCAGGTGGCAAAGGTCTTGCCCGCGCCGGAGATCGCCTGGTAGGTGCACACCAGCGCATTGGTGAGGCCGAATTCATCCTTCAGTGGATGCAGCGCCGGCACATAGCTTTGCAGCGAACAGTTGGATTTGACCGCCACAAAGCCCTTTTTGGTGCCCAGACGCGCTCTCTGGGCCGGGATGACCTCAAGGTGCTCGGGGTTGATCTCCGGCACCACCATGGGCACATCGGGGGTGAAGCGATGGGCGCTGTTGTTGGAGACCACCGGGCATTCCGCCTTGGCGTAGCTCTCTTCCAGCGCGCGGATCTCCTCTTTTTTCATGTCCACCGCGCAGAACACAAAGTCCACCTGGGAAGCCACTTCCTCCACATGGGAGGCATCCAGCACCACCATGTTCCGAACGTTCGCGGGCATCGGGTCCGGCATGGCCCAACGGTCGCCCACAGCCTCCTCGTAGGTTTTGCCTGCCGAGCGGGGAGAGGCAGCCAGAACGGCCAGATTGAACCAGGGATGCTGCGCCAGCAGAGATACGAACCGCTGACCGACCATGCCGGTGGCGCCCACGACGCCCACTTGACACTGTTTCATTGTACACTCGTTCCTTTCCGCAAAGCCCTCTATGATTTGCCGGTGTGGACGTATAAAAAAAACCGGCTTGAAAACCGGCAATGTATGCAATATAATAAATTAGATTGCATAGCGTGCACAGCGCACCACACCTTTAAATATGTTTTAAATATAGCATTGCCGCACGGCAATGTCAATTGTGAAGAAAGGCAATACTCCATGCTGAAAAAAGATTTTTGGTTTGACCTGCCCCATGAACTGATCGCACAGGAACCGGCCGATCCACGGGACTCCGCCCGCCTTTTGTGCGCGCAGCGGGGCAGCGATGAACTTCGCCACAAGGTGTTTCGTGATCTGCCTGACCTATTAAATGCCGGTGACCTTCTTGTTGTGAACGATTCCAAGGTTTTGCCCGCCCGTTTGGTGGGGGAAAAGGCGGAAACCGGCGCGGTGAGCGAAATTTTGCTGCTGCGGCAGGTGAAGGGCGATGTGTGGGAGTGCCTGGCAAAGCCCGGCAAACGTCTGAAAGCCGGCACCGAAGTGGTGTTTGGCGACGGCAGCCTGCGGGCGGTCATCCGCGAGACGATGGAGGACGGCAACAAGCTGGTGGAGTTCTTCTATGACACCCAGACGCTGTATGAAAAGCTGGATGAGTTCGGCAAGATGCCGCTGCCGCCTTATATCACCCGTCAGCTGGAGGACCAGAGCCAGTACCAGACCGTGTACGCAAAGGAACTGGGCAGCGCCGCGGCCCCTACGGCGGGCCTGCATTTCACCCCGGAACTGATGGATCGGCTGCGGGCGAAGGGCGTGGATTTCGCCGAGGTGACGCTGCATGTGGGCCTTGGGACCTTCCGCCCCGTGAAAGAGGAAGACATCGCCGACCACCAGATGCACTCGGAGTGGTACTCCGTCAGCGAAGAGACCGCCCGCAAGATCAACGAGACGAAAGCCCGGGGCAACCGGGTGATCTGTGTGGGCACCACCAGCTGCCGCACCCTGGAATCGGTGGCGGCCAAATACGGCGAGATCCGCGCCTGCAGCGGTGACACGGACATCTTCCTTTATCCCGGCTGCAAGTTTCGGTGCATGGACGGGCTGATCACCAATTTCCATCTGCCGGAGAGCACCCTCATTATGCTGGTCAGCGCTTTCTACGGTTACGAGCGCACCATGGCCGCCTATCGGGAGGCGGTGGCCCAGCGGTACCGGTTCTTCAGCTTTGGCGATGCCATGCTGATTCTGTAAACGAAAGGAACTTTACACATGCCTTATCGCTTGATCAAGACCGAGCACGCCGCCCGACGGGGCGAGTTTGAGACGGTACACGGCACCGTGCAGACGCCGGCGTTCATGAACGTGGCCACCGCCGCCGCCATCAAGGGCGGGCTTTCCGCCTTTGACCTGAAGGACATCGGCTGCCAGGTGATGCTGTGCAACACCTACCATCTGCACCTGCGCCCGGGGGACAAGCTGGTGGCCGAGTTGGGCGGCCTGCACAAGTTCACCCGCTGGGACGGCCCCATTCTCACCGACAGCGGCGGGTTCCAGGTGTTCAGCCTGGCAAAACTGCGCAACATCACCGAGGAGGGCGTGACCTTCCACTCCCATCTGGACGGCCACAAGATCTTTATGGGCCCCGAGGAGAGCATGCAGATCCAGGCGAACCTGGGCTCCACCATTGCCATGGCCTTTGACGAGTGCGTGGAGAATCCCGCCCAGTACGACTACGCGAAGGCCAGCTGCCAGCGCACCGTGCGCTGGCTGGCGCGCTGCAAGACCGAGATGGCCCGGCTGAAGGCGGAAGGCCTCGCCGTCAATCCGCATCAGCTGCTGTTCGGCATCAACCAGGGATGCACCTTCGATGAACTGCGCGTCGAGCACATGAAGCAGATCGCCGACATGGACCTGGATGGCTATGCCATCGGCGGCCTGGCGGTGGGGGAGCCCGCGGAGGAGATGTATCGCATCATCACCGCGGTGGAGCCCTTCGCACCGAAGGATAAGATCCGCTACCTGATGGGGGTGGGCACGCCGGGCAACATCATCGAGGGCGTGTGGCGCGGCGTGGACCTGTTCGACTGTGTCATGCCCAGCCGCAACGCCCGCCACGGTCATCTGAACACCTGGAGCGGTATCATCAACATCAAGAATCTGAAATACGAAAAGGACGAACGCCCCATCGACCCGGAGTGCGACTGCCCCGTGTGCCGCAACTTCAGCCGCGCCTATCTGCGGCATCTGTTCAAGGCCGACGAGATGCTGGGGATGCGTCTGGCGGTGATGCACAACCTCTATTTCTACAATCACCTCCTGGAGCGCATCCGCGCCGAACTGGACGCCGGGACCTACGAGGCCTTCCACGACCGCTATGTGACCCTGCTGGACACCCGGATTTGATCCGGCAATCCCTTGCAAATTGTGCCGGTATCCGCTATAATTGATACAATACGATCCCGAATTTCGAGAGGAGTTAGACAATGAACATTCAGTTTCTGTCCACCATGGATCCCAACACGATGAGCAACATCAGCATGATCGCCATGCTGGTGATTATGTTTGCGGTGATGTACTTTTTGCTGTACCGTCCCCAGAAAAAGCAGCAGAAGAAGGAAGCCGAGATGCGCAACTCGCTGGAGATCGGCGATGAGGTGACCACCATCGGCGGCATCGTTGGCCGTGTGATCGCCATCAAAGAGGACACCTTCGTGCTGGAGACCGGCAGCGACCGCACCAAGATCCGTTTCCGCCGCGCCGCCGTGCAGGCCGTGAACAAGCTGGAGATGGAAACTCCTGCGCAGAAATAACAACATCCGGACTAAAAAGCCGCCTCCCCGCATACTGTTTTAGTGTGCAGGGAGGTGCTTTTTTATGCCAAAACAGCCGAAACCGGGGCGCAATGCCAGCGGCCCTCTGGGAAAGATCCTGATCTCCGGTGTCGCGGGATTGGCCGTGACGTTTCTTGCGCTGCTTTTCTGCAGCTGGCTGTTCACCAGAACGCAGTTGCCCGCATGGTCCGCCGTGCCCATGGCCACCTGTGCAGTGTGTCTGGGCTGCTTTGTCTGTGGCCTCGCTCTGGCGCGAGGATTCAAAAAGAACGGCTTGTTCTGTGGCCTGTGCACAGGGGTGGCGTACTATCTGATCTACCTTGCGGCCGCGCTGCTCAACGGTCAGTTCGACTTCACCGCCACCGCCGGCATCAAGCTGGTCTGCTACATCCTGGCCGGCTGCTTCGGCGGGTATCTTGGGATCGTGATAGCGGAACGCAAACGAACCCGCCGTCCCGGTTAAAGGAAAAACGCTCCGCTTTGCAACGCGCGGAGCGTTTTTTCATAGGGATCGGATCCACCGCATACAATTTTGTAAACAACCAAAAAGAGGTACAAGCTATGTGGACGTATCGCCCTTCCGACACTGTAATCACACAACGACCCCCGCAGCAGCCCGCCGCCCCGGTCAAAACGCCGCTTTCGGTCCGCCAGCAGCCCATACAGCCGCAGCGCGATGCTCCTCGTCCGGCGGAGCCGGCGGACAGGCAGGTCAGAACCGGCGGCACCACCCCGAACGTTTCCGCGCAGACAATGCGGCGGCAGAGATTCAGCGCGGCATCGCGCCCCGCAATGCTGCGGACCGCCTGTGTGATGGGGGGCCTGTATCTGTGCGGGCTTGCGGTGGGGTCCGTTTGCAGCCGTATCCTGAGCGAGCCGCTGATGACCTATGCCCGCTATTTTGCCTCCATCGACCTGGGGCTGCGCACCACGGGCAACGGGGCGATGGTTTTCAGCGTGGGGTTTCTGTCGCTGTTCTGCCAACTCACCCTGGTCCTCATCGCCGGATTCTGTGTGCTTGGCGTTGGCCTGATCCCCATCACCATGCTGCTGAAAGGCGCCGGCACCGGTGTGTTCACCGCGCTGTTGTATCAGCAGTTGGGCGCGGCGAAGGGGCTTTTGCTGCAGGCGCTGGTGTTTTGGCTTCCGGAGGTGCTGGGCAGCCTGTTCGTGATACTGTTAAGTGCGTCCGCTTTCCATGTGTCCTGTGGGTTACTGCGCAGTTGCTTGGGGCATGGGGGGAATGGCCTTGGCACAGCGGCACGGCGCATGATCCGCCGTTACCTGGCCGTGAATTTTGCCGCCATGCTTGTGTGCGTGCTATCAGTCCTGCTCACTCTCGTCTTCGGCAGGCTGTTCTGACACCGCTTGGGGATCCTGTGGCTGTATATAGGAGATTCTGGACAGGGGAGTGGACTTGGCGGCCTTTCGCAGCTTTTCGGTGTTGATGTGTGTGTAGATCTCGGTGGTGGACACATGCGCATGCCCCAGTATTTCTTTGAGTTCCAGCATATCCACGTTGCCGTGGCGATACATCAGCGTCGCCGCTGTATGGCGCAGTTTGTGCGGAGAATATCCCTTTCCGGCAAGCCCGGCTGTTTGCAGGCAGTGGTCCACGATCTGCTGTACGCGCCGGGCACTCAGGCGCCTGCCCGTCTTTTTGGAAACGAACAGAGCCTGTGGGTCCCGCAGGTTGCCCAGCGCCGCACGGGCAGCGCGATAGTGCTTCAGCGCGTCCATACAGGCGGCGTTCAGATACACCAGCCGCTCTTTGTTGCCCTTGCCCACGATGCGGATGGTGTCCTCCTGAAAATCCTTCAGATCAATAGCCACAAGTTCGCTCAGGCGCATGCCGCAGTTCAAAAAAAGCGTGAGGATGCAGAAGTCACGCTCGTAAAAGTCGCTTTGTATATTTTTTAACAAGTCGATGCTTTCCTCGAGAGAAAGGTATTTCGGCAACGCCTTTTTCAGGCTGGGCACAGAAATATCCTTGGCCGGGTCATCCAACAGGCGATTGGACTTCACCGTCATGAATCGATAGAAACTCTTGATGCTGGTCAGCTTGCGGGCGCGGGCGGCTGGTTCGTTGTGCCGTTCGTTTTTTAAAAAATACAGATACTCATAGATTTCCGACTGGGTCACGCTGCCGATGGCCGCTGTATCGACAGAACGGATGTCGATGTCCTCAAACGCGCAGTTGGACGGAGCGAGGCCGCGTTCACGCAACAGGAATTTGAAGAACAGCCGCAGATCAATGTAATAGGCATTGACCGTGCGGGGCGATCGGTTGAGGATCGCGCCAAGGTAATTCAAAAAATCCCGTACATCCCGCGGGATATCCTCATACGGATCGTGGCGCTCGGGATGCATGGTATCGATATAGGTGCTCATATAACCGGGTTTGCCCTCCCCTTAATTTCGCTAAATTTTTATTTAGCGAAATACGCCCGGCCAAAAAAAATAAGCGCTCTCGCTACCCCTACTCTACCAGATAGTTCCGCGCTCCGCAAGGCCTACGGCCCAATATGGGTAAACTGTCCAGCTAAAGACAACATAAATCCATCAAGAGGAAAGCAAGAGCCCCACCCCCCCGCCCCGCCCCGTGGGGCGGGGCGCGCGCCTCAAGGATGAACACCGGCAGCGGAGCAGGCCCGCCCTGG
>DSLFC04102__coassemble_539_pt1 | contig 60145 bp, 50 predicted proteins | sample DSLFC04102__metabat2_high_PE_037 | metagenome-assembled genome bin DSLFC04102
AAGCAGTATCAAGGTTAAATTCACAAGATAACAGGTGTTTCATAGTAAATACCTCCGTAATTATAATATTTTGTTGCAAAAAAGAACGATGCCGGTCATGTGACTCGACATCGTTCTTTTCGTAGTTGTTTTCCAACCCTGTCAGACAGATGCCGCAAAATAGTAATTTTTTAGAATTACTGTCTTACGAGCACCCGTCTAAGGCCCGGCGGATTTTTTTCCTGTTCATGGCACCATCCTCTTTTTCCCTGGTTCAAGAGTCGCGCGGCACACCGCCCCGCGGGGCGGGAGCCGTTGAGTGTTTCTGCCGCGGCCTGCTCCGGGGCCATGGGAAACCCGCAAGCGGTCAGCGGGGATGGACGGCACCCGCCGCTCTGCAATGGCCCCCGCGCTTTTTTTGAGCTGTTGTGATAAAAAATATAGCACAAAGGGATGCGCAAGTCCATGTTGTTGCAGCCGGTCCGGGGCGCCGCCCGGCACAGGCGTTCGGGGACGCGGGCAACCCCGCGCCCCTCGGCCTTGTATGCGGGGGGCTTTTTGTGTATAATGTATTCTGTATTGCTATAACTGTTGGAAAGGGGCGAAGAGGATGGGGCGCACCGTTCTTGTGGGCAGCACCGGCTTTGTGGGGGGCAACCTTTTGGCCAGCCACGCCTTTGACGCGGCCTGCCACTCCACCGATGTGGCCGATCAGTTCGGCAAGGACAACGACCTGGTGGTCTACGCCGGGGTGCCGGCGGCCATGTATCTGGCCAACCGGGACCCGGAGGCGGACCTTTCGGTGATGCGCGCCGCGCGGGAGAACCTGCGCCGCCTGAACGCAAAGCAGACGGTACTCGTCTCCTCCATCGCCGTCTATGCCGACAGCCGGGGCAGGACCGAGGCGGACGAGCCGGTCGGCGCGGGCCTTGCTCCCTACGGCGCCAACCGCCTGCGGCTGGAACAGTGGGTGCGCGAGGATTTTGAAAACGCCCTCATCGTCCGGCTGCCCGCCCTCTACGGCAGAGGGCTGAAAAAGAATTTCCTTTACGATCTGCACACCGTCGCCCCGGCGATGCTGCGGCCGGACAAATACCGGGAACTGGCGGCAAAGAGCGACCTCGTGGCCGCCGGCTACGCCGACGGCGGCAACGGCTTTTACAAACTCACCGGGGCGGTGGACGCCGCGGCGCTGCGGGCGTGGTTTTCGCAGAACGACTGGAACGCCCTCCACTTCACCGACAGCCGCTCGGTGTATCAGTTTTACGACCTGGCGGGGCTGTGGAGCCACATCGAAACGGCCCTGGCCGCCGGGCTGCGGGTGCTGAATCTGGCCACCCCGCCGGTGAGCGCCGCCGCCGTCTACCGGGCGGTGAGGGGAGGCACCTTCAAAAACGAACTGCCCGGCGTGCCCTTCGACTACGACATGCGCACCGAACACGCCGCCCTGTTCGGCGGGGCGGGCGGCTACCTCTGCACCGAAGAGGAGGAGCTGGCGGGCATCCGCCGCTTCATGAAAAGCTGGGAGGGACAGGCATGAGACTTTCCGCTTCCAACATCGGCTGGAGCGCAAGCCAGGACGAGGCCGTCTGGGCGAAGATGCGCCAGCTGGGCTACACCGGCCTTGAGATCGCGCCCACCCGCGTCTTTCCGGAAAGCCCCTACGACAACCTGCCCGGCGCGGCGCTGTTCGCCGGGGTGATGTGGCAGAAATACGGCTTTTCCATCCCCAGCATGCAGAGCATCTGGTATGGCCAGACCGGCAGCATCTTCCAGCCGGAGGAGGCCGCGGCCCTGGCGGACTACACCGCCGAGGCGCTGGAGTTCGCCTATGCCTGCCACTGCAAAAGCCTCGTGTTCGGCTGCCCCCGCAACCGCACGATCCCGGAGGGCCACACCGCCGCCGAGGCGGACGGCTTTTTTGAACAGCTGGCCTATCTTGCCTGGCGGCGGGGCGCGGCGATCGCACTGGAGGCGAACCCCCCGATGTACAACACCAACTTCCTCAACACCCACAAGGAGGTGTTCGCCCTGGCAGAGCGGCTGGACCGGCCAGGCCTGGCGGTGAACCTGGACGTGGGGGCCATGGTGGCAAACGGCGAGACGGCGGCGGAGGTGGCCGCCCATCTCCACCGGGTGAACCATGTGCACATCAGCGAGCCGGGCCTTGCCCCCATCCGGCCGCGGCCGCTGCACCGGGAACTGGCGCTGCTGCTGAAAGGGGTGGGCTACCAGGGCTTTGTGTCGCTGGAGATGAAGGCCGCGGGCGAGGAGGAACTGACCCGCAGCCTGGAATATGTGGCGGAGGTGTTCGGCTGAGCGATGGAAGGGCGAAAGAACATTCCCGGCGTGCCGGACTATACGGTGGAAACGCTGGCGGAAAAGCGCAGCGATTACTGCCTGCTCATCCCCATCATCAACGAGGGCGGGCGCATCCTGAAGGAGCTGGACCGGGCGAAAGCAGCCGGCGTGTGCGGCCTGGTGGATATCATCCTGTGCGACGGCGGCAGCACTGACGGCAGCATGGCGCTGCCGGGGCTGAAAAGCCGGGGGGTGAACTGTCTGCTCACCAAAAAAGGCCCCGGCAAGCAGGGGGCCCAGCTGCGCATGGGGCTGCACTTCGCGCTGGAGCGGGGATATGCGGGCGTGCTCACCATCGACGGCAACAACAAGGACTCCATCGAGAGCGTGCCCCTTTTTATCGAAAAGCTGAAAGAGGGCTACGACCTGGTGCAGGGCAGCCGCTTCATCAAGGGGGGCAAGGCGGTGAACACCCCGCCCGCCCGCTGGCTGGCGGTGCGCCTCATCCACGCGCCGGTCATCAGCCTGGCGGCCCGCCACTGGTTCACCGACACCACCAACGCCTACCGGGCCTACAGCCGGGCCTACCTGACCCACCCGGCGGTGCAGCCCCTGCGGGACATCTTCCCCGGCTACGAGCTGCTGGCCTACCTGAGCGTGCGGGCCACCCGGCTGGGGCTCAAGGCCTGTGAGGTGCCGGTGGAGCGGACTTATCCCAAAAACGAGCCCGCCCCCACCAAGATCAAGGGCTTCAAGGGCAACTCGAACCTTTTGAAAATTCTGTTCGCGGCGCTGGCGGGCCGGTATGACCCGGAATAAGGGAGGCAGGGCATGACCTACGACAAGATCATCCTGGGCGCGGGGCTCTACGGCCTGTACGCCGCCGAAAAGTGCGGCGGGGCGGGCCAGCGGGTGCTGGTGCTGGAAAAGGATCCCGGGCCTTTTTTGCGGGCCACCTACATCAACCAGGCGCGGGTGCACATGGGCTACCACTACCCCCGCAGCTACTCCACCGCCATCAAGAGCGCCCACTACTTCCAGCGCTTCTGCCGGGACTACGACTTCTGCCTTTTGCGCCAGTTTGACCAGGTCTACGCCACCAGCGCCCACTTCTCCTGGACCAACGCCGCCGAGTTCCGGCGCTTTTGCGCGGCGGCACACATCCGCTGCGACGACGTGGCCCCCTCGAAATACTTCAACCCCGGCCAGTGCGACGGGGCGTTCCTGACCACGGAATACACCTACGACGCGAACATCTTAAAAGAGCACTTTTTAAAGCGCATCGCGGGGATGGAGAACGTCACGGTGCTCTACTCCCGCAAGCCCGATTCCATCGAACAGGCGGGCGGCGTCTGGCGGGTGAAGGCGGGGGACGTGAGGGCTGAAGCGCCCTTTTTGCTCAACGCCACCTACGCCGGGGTGAACGAAGTGCACGCCATGCTGGGCTTTGAGCCCTTCAAGATCAAGTACGAACTGTGCGAGATCATCCTGTGCACCGTGAGCGACGCGCTCAAAAACACCGGCATCACGGTGATGGACGGGCCCTTCTTCTCCATCATGCCCTTCGGGCGCACGGGGTACCACAGCCTCACCGCGGTGGCCTTCACCCCCCACCTGACCAGCTACGACGGCCTGCCCGCCTTTGACTGCCAGGCGAAAAGCGGCGGGCGGTGCCGCCCCGGCGACCTTGCGAACTGCAACGACTGCCCGGCAAAGCCCGCCAGCGCCTGGCCCCAGATGAGCCAGCTGGCCCGCAAGTATCTGAAAGAGGAGTACGCCTTTGCCTACGCCGGCAGCCTGTTCAGCATGAAGCCCATTTTGAAGGCCAGCGAGATCGACGACTCCCGCCCCACGGTGATCCGCCGGTACTCCGACGCGCCGGCCTTTGTGAGCGTGCTCTCCGGCAAGATCAACACGGTATACGATTTGGACGAGGTGCTGCAAGATGGCCCAGAACAATAAAGAGAGCAATTTCGTCTCGGCGGTGGTCTGCCTGCACAACGCGGGCGGGGCCGCGGCGGACTTTTTTGCCGCCCTGGACGGGGTGCTGGCGGAGCATTTCGCCCACTATGAACTGATCGCGGTGAACGACGGCTGCACCGACGACACGGTGCCCGCCCTGAAAAAGTGGGCCGCCGCCAGCCTCACCGCGCCCCTGACGGTGGTGAACATGAGCCTGCGGCAGGGGGTGGAGCGGGCGATGAACGCCGGGCTGGACGCCGCCATCGGCGACTTTGTGCTGGAGTTCGACCGGCCGGCGATGAACTACGACCCCGACCTCATCTGGCAGGCCTATCAAAAAGCCCTCACCGGCTTTGATGTGGTCACCGTCTGCCCCAGCCGCCAGCGGCTGACCAGCAGGGCGTTCTACCGGGTGTTCAACCGGTTCAGCAACAGCCCCTATAAACTTTCCACCGACGCCTTCCGGCTGGTGAGCCGCCGGGCGGTGAACCGGGTGAAGGCCATCAGCGACGATCTGGCCTACCGCAAGGCGGCCTACGCCGCCAGCGGCCTGGCCTGCGCCAGCCTCACCTTCGAGGGGCGGGCGGCGAAGGACGACGGCCCCCGCCTGGACAAAGCGGTGGACAGCCTCGCCCTCTACACCGACGCGGGCTACAAGCTGAGCCTTGGCATCAGCTTGGGCATGATGTTCCTCACCCTGCTGGCGCTGGTGTACACGGTGGCGGTGTTCTGCCTGGGCCAGCCCATCGCCGGCTGGACCACCACCATGCTGCTGCTGTCGGCGGGGCTTTCGGGCCTGTTCTTCATCCTCACCATCGCGGTGAAGTATCTGAACCTGCTGGTACGTCTCACCTTCAAAAAGCAGAGTTACCTCATCGAGGGCGTGGAGAAACTGCAAAAATAAGCAAGGGGGCCGGTTTGGCCATGAAACACGTTCTGAAAAAAGACATGAGCCGCCGCGCCTTCTGGATCGCCGTGGCGCTGGTGGTGCTGGCCAAGGTGGCCGTCAGCCGGTTCCAGATGATCTGGGTGTGGGTGGACGGCGCGCCCATCGACGATGAGCTGATGTTCCGGGCGGCGCAGAGCATCTCCGCCGGGCAGTGGCTGGGCGCCTACGACTGGCTCACCCTCTCGAAGCACATGTTCTTCGCGGTGTGGCTGGCGGTGTGCAACGCGCTGCACGTCCCGTATCTGGCGGCGGGGCAGCTGCTGGCCTGCGGCGCGTCGCTGGCCTCGGCGCTGGCCTTCGCCCCGGTGCTGCGGCGGTACAAAAGCCGCTTTCTGGTGTTCGCCCTGCTGGCCTTCAGTCCGGCGGTGAGCGCCAGCTTCACCCTGCGCGTTTATCGGGACAACATCTTTCCCGCCCTGTGCATGTTCTTCTTCGCGGGGCTGTGCGGCTGGGCGCTGCGCTGGCGCGGGCCGCTGGCCAAGGGCCTGCCCTGGCTGGGAATGGCGGGGGTGGGCCTCGCCCTGGCCTGGCTGACGAGGGAGGACGGCATGTGGCTGCTGCCCTTTGCCGCCGCGGGCAGCCTCATCCTGCTCATCACCGCCCTGCGGGCGGCGCTGCCCGCCGCCCAAAAACTGGCCCGGTGCGCCGCGCTGGCCATCCCTTTCGCCCTGCTGGCGGCGGGGCTGCTGGCCTTCAGCGCGGTGAACTACGCTTACTACGGCGTGTTTACCGTGAGTGATTTTTCCTCCGGCGGCTTTTCCGCCGCCATGGGCGCCATGACGCGGGTGGAGGCGGGCCAGTGGCAGCCGCTGGTGAGCGTGAACGCCGCGGCGCGGCAGCTGCTCTATGAAAAGGTGCCCGCCCTCGCCCCGCTGGAGAAGTGGCTGGAAGAGGACGACGATTTGCAAAACAGCTACCGCAACCCCAAACTGGACGACTACCAGTCCGGCAGCTTCTACTGGGCCATCCGCAAGGCGGCCTGGTACGAGGGCGTGTATGACAGCGCCCAAAAGGCGGAGGCATACTGGCAGGGGGTGGCGGACACCATCAACGAACTGTGCGACGCGGGCGAACTGCCCGCGCGGGGCGGCAAACGCAGCGGCACCACCCCCCCCATCCGGGCGGAGTATGTGGGCCCGGTGCTGGCCGAGGGGGTCCGCAGCCTGTGGTACTCCCTCACCTTCGGCGGCTGCGAGCCCTACGACGCCGAGAATCTCTCCATCGGCCCGGTGGAAGACCTGGCGGTGTGGGAGAATTATCTGGGCCAGCGCACCAATTCCGCCGCCCAGGCGGGCACCGCGCTGCCCTATTACAGCCCGGCGCAGCGGCTGGTGTATCTGGGGCTGGAGACCCTCCGGATGGCCTACGCCCTGGCGCTGCCGGTGGCCTTTGTGGCGGCGGTGGCGCTGCAGCTGCGGGCGGTGCCCGGCCTGGTGGCTGACCTGCGCCGCAAAAAGGCCGCCCCGGGGCGGGGGATGCTGGCGCTGCTGCTGGCGGGCCTCTTCGCCATGGCGCTGCTGCGCTGCTTCATGATCGCCTTTGTGGAGGTGTCCAGCTTCAACATCGGCACCTACGCGATGTATCTCTCCACCGTGCACCCGCTGCTGCTCCTGTTCAGCGCGGCGGGCATCCTCACCCTCTGGAAGGAGAACGTGCCATGGCAGAACTGATCGTGGTGGGCGCGGGCGCCGCCGGGCTGATGGCGGCGGGCGAAGCCTGCCGGCGGGGGCATCGGGTCACGGTGCTGGAGCACAGCGAGATGCCCGGCAAAAAAATTCTCGTCACCGGTAAGGGTCGGTGCAACGTCACCAACAACTGCGACGAGGCCACCTTTTTGCAGAACGTGCGCACCAACCCCCGGTTTTTGTTCTCCTCCATCCGCGCCTTTCCGCCGGCGGCCACCATGGCGCTGTTCGAGGAGCTGGGCGTGCCCCTCAAGACCGAGCGGGGCCGCCGGGTGTTCCCGGTGAGCGACAAGGCCGCGGACATCCGCGCCGCCCTGCTGCGCTGGGCCGACGGCGCGAACGTCGTGATGGACGGGGCAAAGAGTCTCGTTCTGGAAAACGGGCGCTGTGCCGGCGTGGTCACGGCCGGCGGGCGTCGCCTTTTGGCGGACTGCGTGCTGGTGGCCACCGGCGGGGTGTCCTACCCCGGCACCGGCTCCACCGGCGACGGCTACAAACTGGCAAAACAGGCGGGCCACTCCATCGTGGAGCCGGTGCCCAGCCTGTGCAGCCTGGTCAGCCCCGACCCCGCCTGCAAAAAGATGATGGGCCTCTCGCTGCGCAACGTCACCCTGACGCTGCTGCGGGACGAAAAGCCCGTGTTCCGCGAACTGGGGGAGATGCTGTTCACCCACTTTGGCATCTCCGGGCCGCTGACCCTCTCCGCCTCCAGCTACATCCGGGAGATGGAGCAGCACCGCTGGACGGCCGAGATCGACCTGAAGCCCGCCCTGGACGAGGACCAGCTGTACCAGCGGGTCTGCCGGGATTTTCAGCTGCTGGGGGCGAAAAGCGCCCAGGGGGCGCTGGCAAAGCTGCTGCCCGCCAGCATGCAGCCGGTGATGGTGGAGCGCTGGGGCGTGGACCCGGCGACGAAAGCCAGCCAGATCGACAAGGAGAGCCGCCGGAAGCTGGTGAAGCTGATGAAGCACTGGCAGGTGCCCGTCAGCGCCCGGGGGGACCTGGCCCACGCCGTCATCACCAGCGGCGGGGTGAACGTGAAGGAGGTGGACCCCCGCACCATGGCCTCCAAACTCTGCCCCGGCCTGTATTTCGCCGGCGAGGTGCTGGACGTGGACGCCTACACCGGGGGCTACAATCTGCAAATTGCCTTCTGCACCGCCCAGGCGGCGGCGCGGGCGTTTTGAATGTTTGAAACCGGGGCGGCGGTGTCCGCCCAATTTTGAAAAGCAAGGAGCATGTGAAACGATGATCTCTGTGGCCATCGACGGCCCCTCCGGGGCCGGCAAATCCAGCCTGGCGAAGCGCTTGGCCAAGGAACTGGGGTATCTCTATGTGGACACCGGTGCCATGTACCGCTCCATCGGCCTGTACGCCAAACGGGCGGGGGCGGACACGAAGGACGCCGCCGCCGTGGCGGCGCTGCTGCCAGCCATCCGGCTGGAACTGAAGTATGTGGACGGCTCCCAGCGGGTGCTTCTGTGCGGCGAGGATGTGAGCGAGGCCATCCGCGCCGAGGCCATCGGCATGGCCGCCAGCGACGTGTCCGCCCATCCGGCGGTGCGCCAGTTCCTGCTGGACACCCAGCGCCAGATGGCCCGCACCCACGACCTGCTGATGGACGGGCGGGACATCGGCACCGTCATCCTGCCGAACGCCACCGTGAAGATCTTCCTCACCGCCTCCCCCGAGGCGCGGGCGAAGCGCCGGATGCTGGAACTGCGCCAGAAGGGCCAGCCGGCGGACTACGACACGGTGCTGGAGGACATCCGCCAGCGGGACTGGCAGGACACCCACCGCGCCGCCGCGCCGCTGAAACAAGCCCCGGACGCGGTGCTGGTGGACACCAGCGAGATGGATTTTGAGGAGAGTTTCCAGACGCTGAAAAATCTCATCCTGCAAAAGGTGGGACAATCAAAGGATCAGGCGCCGTGCGCCGAAGTGAGGTAAGCAATGTTTTACGCAATCGTACTGCGCGCGGCGTGGCTGCTCTGGCACCTGGGCTTTTCCATCAAGGTGGTGGGCCGGGAAAATCTGCCAAAGGACGGCCGGGGCTTTGTGCTGGCCCCGAACCATCTGTCCGCCATCGATCCGGTGTTCGTGGTGATCGCCCGGTTCCACGGCCAAAAGATGCTGGTGATGGCAAAGGAAGAACTGATGCACGTCAACCCCTTCTTCACCTGGTTCTTTCACAAGGTGGGGGTGTTCGGCGTGGAGCGCGGCCGGGGCGACACCACCGCGGTGGACGACGCCATCGAACAGGTGCGCGGCGGGCGGGGGCTGCTGATCTTTCCCGAGGGCACCCGCTCCAAGACCGGCGAGCCGGGCAGGCTGAAAAGCGGCGCCTTCGTGGTGGCCAGCGCCGCCGGGGTGGACATGATCCCCTGCCGCATCATCTACCGCCACGGCCACATGCGTCTGTTCAGCGGGGTGCGCATCTGCTTCGGCGAGCCCATCCCCGCCGAACAACTCTACCTGGGCGAGCACAAGAGCGCGGCGAAGCTGCGGGCCAACAAGCAGCTGCTGCTGGACGCCTGGCAGAAACTTTACGACGCCAACCGGTTTGAATGAGGAGAGAGCCATGAAGATCATCAAGGCAAAGACCGCCGGCTTCTGCTTCGGGGTGGACCGGGCGGTGAAACTCACCGCCGAACTGGCCGCAAAGGGTCACAAGGTGGCCACCCTGGGGCCGCTGATCCACAACCCCCAGTGCGTGCGCCAGCTGGAGGCGATGGGCGTGGTCACGGCCGGGGGCCTGGAGGACGTGCCCGCCGGCTATGAACTGGTCATCCGCAGCCACGGGGTGCCCCAGTCGGTGTACGATCAGATCGCCGCGGCGGGCATCGTCTGCCACGACGCCACCTGCCCCTTCGTGGCCAAGATCCACCGCATCGCCCGCCAGGCCAGCGAGGAGGGCGCCGTGCTGCTGGTGGCGGGGGACGCTTCCCACCCCGAGGTACAGGGCATCGTGGGGCACACCGACGGCGAGGTGTTCGTTTTCTCGGATCTGGCCCATCTGGAGGGGTGGAAAGGCCCTGAGACCCCGGACAAACCGGTATACGCGGTGGCCCAGACCACCTTTCAGGTTACAAAATGGCAAGAATGTGCCGCGTTTATAAAAAAAGGGTATACAAACGCCAAAATATTTGATACAATATGTAGTGCGACGTGGACGAGGCAACAGGAAGCGGAAGACCTCAGCCAGAAATGCGACCTGATGGTCGTCATTGGTGGTCATCATTCTTCCAACACCCAGAAGCTGGCAGCAGTCGCCGCAAAGCACACCCGTTGTGTTACGGTGGAGACGGCCAAGGAGCTGGATCCCGCCTGGTTTTCGGGGGTGCAAACGGTGGGTGTTACGGCCGGGGCTTCCACGCCATCGTCTATTATTGAGGAGGTACTTAACAGTATGAGTGAAGAAATTCGTGACGAGATGAGCTTTGCCGAGATGTTTGCCGAGAGCGAAGCAAATCTCAAGCCCGTCTACGCAGGCAAGGTTGTGGAGGGCACTGTTACCAGCATTACGCCCAACGAGGTGCAGGTGGACATTGGCACCAAGCACACCGGTTTCGTGAAGCTGAGCGAACTCACCGATGATCCCGCCGCCAAGGCCGAGGATCTGGTCAAGGTTGGGGACAAGCTGGACCTCGTCGTCGAAAAGGTCAACGATCAGGAAGGCGTCGCCTACCTGTCCCGCAAGCGTCTGGAAGCCATGAAGGGTCTGGAGGAGGTCCGCAAGGCCGCCGAGGACGGCACCGTGATGGAAGGCGTCGTCACCGAGACCAACAAGGGCGGTGTGATCGTGCTGGTCAAGGGCGTGAAGGTGTTCGTGCCCCGCAGCCAGGCCACCATGCGCCGCGACGAGGACATCAACGCCCTGGTCAAGCAGAATGTGAAGCTGGTCATCACCGAGTGCGCCGGCCGCAAGATCGTGGGCTCCATCAACAAGGTCACCGCCGAGGAGAACGCCGCCAAGCGCGAGGCCTTCTGGGCCAACGTGGAGGTGGGCAAGACCTACACCGGCGTGGTCAAGAGCCTGACTGCCTACGGCGCCTTTGTGGACGTGGGCGGCGTGGACGGCCTGTGCCACATCAGCGAGCTGAGCTGGAACCGCATCAAGCACCCCAGCGAGGTGGTGAACGTGGGCGACACCATCGAGGTGTACGTCAAGGCGCTGGACACCGAGAACCACAAGGTCTCCCTGGGCTACAAGAAGCCCGAGGACAACCCCTGGGTCAAGCTGCAGAACGAGTATCCCATCGGCAGCGTGTTCACCGCCCCCGTGGTGAGCATCACCAAGTTCGGCGCCTTTGTGCGCATCCTGCCCGGCATCGACGGCCTGGTCCACATCAGCGAGATCAGCAACGACCGCGTGGAGAAGGTCAGCGACGTGCTGAAGGTGGGCGACGAGGTCAAGGTCAAGCTGCTGGACGTGGACTTCGACAAGAAGCGCATCAGCCTGTCCATGAAGGCCGTGCTGAACGACGAGGCCGAGGGCTCCGACGCCGAGTAAATCTTTTGAACAAAAAACACCGTCTGCCCCACGGCAGGCGGTGTTTTTCTATCTGTGCGCCGGGGCAATGCGGGCGCTTTCCAGTGCCGCCGGGGCGAAAGGCGGGCTTGTGCCGCGGGTTCCGGGCCAATCGCGCCGCCGGAACAGGTAAAAAAAGGGGCAGGGCCAAAGCGGGCCGCCCGCGGGCGGCGGGCCGGCAGGAAAGGGGATGGAAGGAAATGCGGCTGAACAGTGGGCAGCACAAGGCGCTCTACCAGGCGATGAAGGCCGCCGCGAAGGCGCGGAAGATCAAGCTTTCCGCCGAGCGTGACCTGTACAAAAGGACGGATCCCTATTTTTATGATACCTTCTGGTGGCCGGAGGAGATGGCCAGCGGCCGCATCGGCATGACGCTGGACATCACGGTGAAGTACTGCCGCTTCGACGAGCTGCAATACGGCATCCTGTGCCCGGGCGAGGAGGCCCGTTTCACCGACAAGCTGCGGGCCAACAGCGGCATGCTGTGTCGCGCGGCCTTTCCGCGGATGACGCAGCACTTCGATTTTGACGGCAGCGAGGCGGCCATGCCGGGGCTGTGCGAGGACCTGCTGGACTTTCTGCGAGACTACTGCGCCGGTTTTTTGGCCATGGTGGAAGAGACCTACGGCGACCTGGACGGCTACTACATCGCCCACCGGGACACCATGCCCCGGCTGGCGGGCCTCGCCTTTCTGGACCGGGGCGACGCGGCGGGCGCGGCCGACTGCTTTTCCCAGCCCAACATGGACGGGGAGAACAGCACCTGGTGGGTGCCGGTGGAAACGGAGGAGCAGCGCCGGCGGGCCCTGGCCAGCGGGACCTGTCTCTGCGAGCACCCGGAGTACACCGCCGTCTACCGCCACCGCAAGGACCAGTTCCGGGACTATGCCGCCGCCCTGCGCGCCGGGCTGGAGTGGACGCGGGACCGGGCGATGTTCGGCCTGCTGCCCGAGGAGCGGGCCGCGGGCGGGCTGAACGGGTGAGCCCGCCTCAAAAAAGGCTGGGCAAACGGCGGCCGGTATGGTATACTGAGAGCAAAGACAAACCGCGCCGCCCCCCGGCGGCGGGACAGGAGGTTTTGATTATGAAAGGTTCCGCGTTTCGGTTGGCCGGCCTGATCCTGGGCATCGTGGCCTCGGTGGCCGCGGTGGTGGCCATCGTGCTCAGCGCCATCGGCATGAGCAAAGCGCGCCAGTGCAAACAGTGCAAGTTGGGAGGCGGCGTGAAATGATGGACAATGCCGCGATCCTGGCAAAGGTGGACCACACCCTCCTGAAACCGGAGGCCACCTGGGCCGACATCAAAAAACTATGCGACGAGGCCATGGAGTACCACACCGCCTCGGTGTGCATCAACCCCTGCTTTGTGAAGCAGGCCGCGGAGTACATGAAGGGCGCCGTGCCGGTGTGCACCGTGGTGGGCTTCCCCCTGGGCGCCACCGACACCGCCACCAAGGTGTTCGAGGCGAAGACCGCCATCGAGAACGGCGCCTCTGAAGTGGACATGGTCATCAACATCGGCCGCCTGAAAGAGGGGGACGTGGCCTTCGTCACAAACGAGATCGCCGCCCTCAAACAGGCGGTGGGCGACCATGTGCTGAAGGTCATCGTGGAGACCTGCCTGCTCACCGAGGCCGAGAAGGAGACCATGTGCCAGGCGGTGATCGACGCCGGGGCCGACTTCATCAAGACCAGCACCGGCTTTTCCACCGGCGGGGCCACCTTCGCCGACATCGAGCTGTTCGCCCGCTGCTGCGCCGGCCGCTGCAAGATCAAGGCCGCCGGCGGCATCTCCACCCTGGACGACGCGGTGCGCTTCATCGAACTGGGGGCCGACCGTCTGGGCACCAGCCGCATCGTGAAGCTGGTGCAGGGCCAGGAGGCCCAGGGGTACTGAGCGCCGGTTCATAAGTGAAAAACGCCTCCCATATCTTTGTAAAAAAGGATAGGGGAGGCGTTTTTGTATGTGGTATGCGATGGTGGCCACCACGCTGGCGGGCCTTGCCACTGCTCTGGGCGGGGTGCTGGGGGCGCTGTACCGCCCCGGGCGGCGGGGCATGGCCTTCGCCATGGGGTTTGGGGCGGGGGTGATGCTGTCCATCAGCCTGATGGATATGCTGCCGGCGGCCCTGGGGCGGTATCTGGCCGCCTTCTCCCCGCTGCGGGCGGGGGCCATGGCGGCGAGCCTCGTCCTCATCGGGCTGGCGGCAGGCGCCCTGCTGGAAAAACTGCTGCCGGAGGAAAAGGCGTTTGCCGGCGGCGGCGAGGAGGGGCGGGTGCTGCGCAGTGCCCTGGTAACCGCGCTGGCGCTGGTGGGCCACAACCTGCCGGAGGGGGTGATGACCCTGTTCGCCTCTCTGGAGGACCCGGCGGTGGGGGCGCGGCTGGCGGTGGCCATCGGCCTGCACAACCTGCCCGAGGGGCTGGCGGTGGCGCTGCCGGTGTTTTACGCCACCCGCAGCCGGGGCAAGGCCGCCGCGGCGGCGCTGGCCTCCGGCCTGGCGGAGCCGGCGGGGGCGCTGCTGGCCTGGGGCGCCTTGGGCGGGCACATCACCGCGGGTCTGGTCACCGGCATGGCGGCGCTGGTGAGCGGGGTGATGTGCTGGGTGAGCGTCTGCGAACTGCTGCCCACCGGCCTCTCCATGGCCCGCCGGGAGACGGCGGCGGCCGGTTTCGGCGCGGGCCTTTTGACCATGACCCTTGGAATCGCGCTCCTTTCGTGATATAATAAACTTCGTATATACAAAAGGGGGGTGGCAGCTGTGGGATGGCTCAAAACGGCCGCGGCGGTGGCGGCGGTGTGCTGCCTGGCCGGGTGCGGCGCCGCGCCCGCCGGCGTGGAAGACCTGCTGCGGGCCCCCCAGCTGGACGGCCAGCAGAATCAGGTGGAGAAGGCGCTGGTGGCCTACCTGGGCGAGACGCCCCAGATGAAGTATCCCACCACCGGCGACAATCTGTCCCCCTTTGTGTTCGACGACTGGGACGGCGACGGCGACACCGACGCGGCCGCCCTCTATGTGAGCAGCGCCAAGGGGCAGAACGTCCATCTGGCGGTGCTGGAATCGGTGGACGGGCAGTGGGTGGTCACCCAGGAGCGGGAGGGCCTTTCCACCTCGGTGGAGAGCATCGAGACCGCCGGTCTGCGGGGGGCTCAGGGCACCCAGCTGCTGGTGGGGTACGCCGCCGCCTCGGGGGAAAAATATCTGGCGGTCTACTCCTACCGGGACGAGACCCTGAACGAGGTGTTCCATCAGGCGTATTCCCAGTATGAACTGCGGGACATCAGCGGCAGCGGCGGCAACGACCTGGTGATCATCGGCCCCGAGACCGAAAGCGGCCTGCAGCTGCAGATGCTCACCGCCCAGGACGGCCAGTTCATCCCGGTGATGCCGCCGCTGGCGGTGGGCAACCAGTTCACCAGCTGCGAGGGCCTGTATACCAGCCGGGGCGACGACGGCAGCTATTACCTCATTCTGGACGGCCAGACCGGCAGCGCCAACACCCTGGCCAGCATGATCCTTTACTACGACGCCCGCCAGCAGCAGCTGGTGACCTACCATCCCATCACGGTGGAGAATCTGTTCACCGCCACCCAGCGGTATTCCAGCCTGCTGAAGAGCCAGGACATCGACGACGACGGCACGGTGGAGATCCCCGTGCAGCTGGACGGCGCCGGCATGGAGAACCTGGCGGTGAACCGGCTGAGTTTTGTGGCCTGGATGGACTACACCACCGAGTACGACCAGGTGAAGAGCTTCGGCGTGGCGGATCTGGAGTACGGCTATTATCTGCGCCTGCCGGACGAGTGGCAGGGGCAGGTACTGCTCACCGACGGGGACGAGGCCGACAGCTGGCAGGTGCGCAGCGCCGACGGGGAGACCCTCTTGCTGACGGTGCGGGTGGTGGACCCCAACGCCCAGAGCGGCGGGTATTTCCAGCTGGGCAACCTGGGCGCTCAGAAGGTGCAGGCGCGCATCGGCGCCCAGGGGGAAAACGTCCAGTCCGGCGAGTTGATCCGCGGGTTCCGGCCTCTGTGAGGCCCCGCGGCAGTGCAAGATGAAGCGGGCCCTTCGGGCCTGTTCCAAAGGAGGTCAAACCATGAGACGAGTTCTGGTAGTGGAAGACGAGGACAGCATCCGCGAACTGATCGCCCTCAACCTGCGCATGGCGGACTACGAGGTGCTGGAGGCGGAGAGCGCCGAAAAGGGCCTGGCGCTGCTGGGCAGCGAGGGCGGCTGCGACGCCGCGGTGCTGGATGTGATGCTGCCCGGCATGAACGGCTTTTCTCTGTGCGAGGCCATCCGCCGGGACGATCCGAACATCGGCATCATCATCCTCAGCGCCAAGAGCATGGAACAGGACAAGATCCGGGGCCTTTCCATCGGGGCGGACGACTATATGACCAAGCCCTTCAGCGTGTCGGAACTGCTGGCCCGCATCGACGCGCTCTGCCGCCGGGTGCAGCGCACCGGGCAAAGCGCCGCCGAGACGGACGACTCCCGCCTGGTGAGCGGCCAGTTCGTGCTGGACCAGAAGAGCCGGGTGCTCTATAAAAAGGGCGAGCCCATCGACCTGACCCAGGTGGAGTTTCAGATCATGGAACTGTTCTTCCAGAACCCCGGCACCGCCCTGGTGCGGGAGAAGATCCTGGAGGGCGTGTGGGGCGAAAATTACTACGGCGACGTGAAGATCGTGGACGTGAACATCCGCCGCCTGCGCATGAAGATCGAGGACGAGCCCTCCAGCCCCAAGCACATCCTCACCGTCTGGGGCTACGGCTATCGCTGGAACGGCTGAGCGCCGCACCCATCCCGCAGAAAGGAGGCAGGCTGTGAGCAGTATCACCAGGCGCTGGCTGAAGGGCAGCCTGCTCGTGACCCTGCTGCTGGTGGCGCTGGCGGAGGGGCTTTTCATCTACGCCAGCTATTCCGGCTACTACAACGCCGCGCGGCAGGCCATCGTCAGCCGCATCTCCAGCATCAGCGGCCAGCTGAACATCGTCACCGGCGCCAACCCCGCCCTCACCGCCTCAAGCCGCAGCCAGCTGCTGCACCGTGCGGTGGAGCAGTTCGACGCCAAGGACAAATTCGAATTCATGCTGCTGGATTCCTCCGGCCAGCCGCTGATCACCTCCTCGGGGGCGCTCATCCGCTACAGCGAGGCGCCGGGGGATTTCACCTCCGCCCTCTCCAGCAGCAGCGGCCGGGGCGAAATGATCTACACCGACTCCAGCGGCCACCGGGTGATGGCCATTACCGTGCTGGTGCCCTACGCCTGCGAGGACGCCGCCGCCATGCGGATGCTCACCAGCCTTGCCCTGGTGGACGAGGCGCTCACAAAGCAGGTGCTGATCGCGCTGGGGGTGGGCGCGGTGATCCTGCTGGTCAGCATCTGGAGCGGCCTGTTCTTTGTGAGCAGCATCGTCAAACCGGTGCACCAGATCGAGGAGGCCGCCACCGCCATCGCCCGGGGCGATCTGTCGGTGCGGCTGCCCGACACCCCCTACGACGACGAGATCGGCCGGCTATGCCAGCGCATCAACGAGATGGCGGGGGAGTTGAGCAAGACCGAGCGGCTGCAGAACGAGTTCATCAGTTCGGTGAGCCACGAACTGCGCACCCCTCTCACCAACATCCGGGGCTGGGTGGAGACCATCGCCGCCATCCGCGACCCGGAGGACGAAAATTACCGCAAGGGCCTGTCCATCATCGGCCAGGAGACCGAGCGCCTGTATACCATGGTGGAGGAACTGCTCAGCTTCTCCCGGCTGCAGAGCGGCGTCAAACTGGAGTGTCAGCCCCTGGACCTGGTGGCCGAAGTCACCGACGCGGCCCTCTTCATGCAGCCCCGCATCGAGCGGGAGGGCCTGCACCTGGTCTATGAGGAACCGGAACTGCCGCTGCCCATCTGGGCCGACCCGGGGCGGCTGCGGCAGGTGTTCGTCAACGTGCTGGACAACGCCGTCAAATATTCCCGCCCCGGCGGAACCATCACCATCGACCTGTTGCAGGAGGGTGAAAACGCCTACGTCACCATCGCCGACCAGGGCCGGGGCATCCTGCCCGAGGATCTGGCCAACGTCAAACTCAAGTTTTTCAAGGGCAAGGGCGCGGTGCGGGGCAGCGGCATCGGCCTGGCGGTGGTGGACGAGATCATGACCGCGCTGGACGGCGCGGCGGACATCGACTCCAAACCCGGCGTGGGCACCACCGTGACCCTGCGGCTGCCGCTGTACAGGCCCGCTCCGGCTGGGGAAGAACGACCGGAATCTTAACGGAAAGGAGGGGCGTCCGGCCCGGTGCCGGAGGCATGCCTATGCTGATGTTCCTGGCAATGCTGTGCCTGCTGGTACTGACGGCGTGCATACTGACCTGGGTGGCAGACGCCCCCTTCGCCCAGACACTGCCGCTGACCATCACAGCGGGCACGCTGGTGACCTACCTGTTCACCGCGGCGGGCGAAAAGGAGTGGCTCGTGCCGGTGCTGCCCGTGGTGGTGCTGGTGCTGGCGTTCCTGGCCTGGCGCCGGCGGGACGGGGAAAAAGCCCCGCGCTTCGGCCCCGCTTTTTTCGCTTTTGTGCTGGCGATAGCGGCGGTGGCGGCCCTCAGCGGCCACCTGCAGCTGACCATCTTCGACGACCTCTCCCACTGGGGGCTGTTCACCCGCCAGATCTGCGGGATGGACAAGTTCCCCGCCGCCGCGCAGAGCGCATCCACCTTCAGCGATTATCCACCCGGGCTCCAGATGCTGGCGGCCCTGCTGCACCTTGGCGCTGGCCGGGCCAGCGTGAGGACCATGTTCATCGCCCAGATCCTGTGGTACGTTGGTCTGACGCTGCCGCTGCTGGCGGACTTCGGCTGGCGGCGCACCCGTTGGGCCGATCTGCCGCTGGTGGCCGGGATGAGCGCCTTTCTGCTGATCTTTCCCGCCTTTTACACCAAATACCACCAGATGAGCCTGGTGGTGGAGCCGGTGATGGCGCTGCTGCTGGGCTGGGCGCTGCTCACCGCCTGGCGCAGCCCGCGGCCCGGCTTTTGGGACCTGGCGGCGGTCGGCTGCGGGCTGTCGGTGCTGGTGATCTCCAAGAGCACCGGACCGCTCTACGCGCTGGCGGGCGCGGCGGCGGTGCTGGTGCTGTGGCGCGAGCCGCTCTGGCAGCTGATCCGGCGGGGCAGCTGGCCGGCCCGGTGCACGGCGCTGGCCGCGGCGCTGGCGGCCCCCGCGTTCTGGTACAGCTGGAAACTGCTCTGCCGGCTCAAAGGCACCAGTTCCTACTTCACGCAGGACGTGGCGGAGGGCGCGCTCAGTTTGGAGAACCTGCGGGCCTTTTTCGCCGGGCAGGGGCAGTCAAGACCGGTGATCGCCCACTTTTTCCGCTTTTTCTGCATCGAACCCCTCAATCGGGCGGCGGGACTTTCGGCATTGGGATTCCTTTTGGTGTTCTGGCTGCTGGCGTGGCGCCTGGGCCGCCTCGTGCCCGCAAGGGCCCGGGCCCTGCGGGTGGCGGGCGTTATCCTGACGGTCGTCTTTCTGGCATACGCGGTGGGGCTGTGCTTTTCCTATGTGTACCTGTTTGATGCGGATGAGGGAGAGCAGCTGGCGGCCTACCACCGCTACATCGCGCCGCTTCCCGTGGCCATGCTTTACCTGGCGCTGGGGGCTCTGGCCCCCTTCACGGGACGGCTGCGCGCCGCAAAACGCCGGTGGCTGGCTCCGGTTTGCGCGGCGGCCGTCTTTGCCGTGGGGATCAATTGGACGGCGGCCACCGAACTTGTGCCGGGCTTTTTTCTCCCCCATCGGCAGCTGGACCCCCAGGAGGCGGTCTGGGCCCAGGAACAGACCGAACTGCAGCCGGTGTTCGACTCCCTCCCCGACCAGCTGCGCCGTGATGACGCGGCCACCCTGGTGGTCACGGATGCGCCTTCGTGGGACCACGACTGCCGGCTGTACAAATTCGACCTGACGCCGGGGCAGACCTTGTCCCTCAACCCGGTGGAGTTCGGCGGCAGGATGGCCGAGGCCTATGCCGCCTGGGCGGCGGAGGAGCAGCCCCTCAAATATGTATTCTGTGCCTGGAACGGTGAGGCGGCGGCCGCGCAGGCGGCGCTGGCCGACACCGACGGCGCGCCGCTGCGGGCCAACTGCCTGTACCGGCTGGAAGAGGACGGCGGCCTCGTGTTGGAAAAGGAGCTGGCCGCCCCGGCCCGCTGACCGGCCAGGAAAAACAAAAACCGCGGGCCGACGGGCCCGGCAAAAGGAGCAACATGGAAAAAACCAAGGAATGTTTTAAGACCAGCGTGGGCGGGCAGGCCCTGATGGAGGGCATCATGATGCGCGGCCCGAAAAAGATCTGCGTGGCGGTGCGCCGGCCGGACGGCACCATCGATCTGACCTACGAGGACGTGAAGCACCACCGCTGGCAGAAGATCCCCCTGGTGCGGGGGGCGGCGGCGATGATCGAGAACCTGGTGCTGGGCTACCGGTACCTGATGCACTCCGCCGAGGTGAGCATGCCCGAGGAGGCCGAGGCCGAGCCGGGCCGCTTTGAGAAGTGGCTGAACGAGCACACCGGCCCCGCCTTTCAGAACTTCTTCATGGCGCTGGCGGCGGTGTGCGGCGGCATGCTGGCCATCGTGCTGTTCATGGTGCTGCCCACTGCCATCGTGGGCCTTGTGAACGACTTTGTGCCTCTGGGCTGGGGCAAGGTGGTGCTGGAGGGTGTGCTCAAGATCACCCTCTTCGTGGGCTACCTGTTCCTGTGCACCCGCATGAAGGAGATCCACCGGGTGTTCGAGTACCACGGCGCCGAGCACAAGACCATCGCCTGTTACGAGGCGGGGGAGGAGCTGACGGTGGAGAACGTGCGCCGCCACCGGCGCTTCCATCCCCGGTGCGGCACCAGCTTCATGATCCTGGTGCTGATCGTGAGCATCCTGCTGTTCAGCATGCTGCCCTGGGGCAGCACCGGCCTGCGGGTGCTGCTCAAACTTTTGCTGTTGCCGCTGGTGATGGGCATCAGCTACGAACTCATCAAGCTGGCGGGCCGCTACGACAACCTCTTCACCCGCATCATCAGCGCGCCGGGGCTGTGGCTGCAGCGGCTGACCACCTTCGAGCCGGACGACTCCATGATCGAGGTGGCCATCGCCGCCGTGAAGCCGGTGCTGCCGGAACACCCCGACGAGGCGAAGTGGTGAGGGCGCGGGCTGCCTTTGAGGAGACCCGCCGGCGGCTGACGGCCGCGGGCGTGGAGGACGCCGCCTTCGACGCGGCGGCCCTGGTGGAGACCGAGGCCGGCGAGGGCTGGCGCTGGCAGGACCCGGAACTGGACGCGGCGGCCCTGGCCCGGCTGAAGGCCCTTGCCGCCCGCCGCGCGGCCCGGGAGCCGCTGCAGTACATCCTGGGCCGCTGGCCCTTCCTGGATTTTGAACTGCGGGTGGGCCCCGGCGTGCTCTGCTCCCGGGCGGACACCGAACTGCTCTGCACCGAGGCCGCCCGGCGGCTGGCGGGACGCACGAGCCCGGCGGTGCTGGACCTCTGTGCCGGCAGCGGCTGCGTGGGGCTGGGGGTCAAGCGCCTGTGCCCCGACGCCCGGGTCACCTGCCTGGAAAAGAGCCCCGAGGCGTTTCGGTATCTGGAGCAGAACGCCGTGTCCGCCCTGCCGGGCTTTGACGCGGCGCGCCCTGCCGTGACCTGCGTGCGGGGGGACGTGTTCGACTACCAGCGGCGGCTGGCCCCCGAAAGCCTGGATCTGATCGTCTCCAACCCGCCCTATGTCACCGACGCCGAGATGGCGACCCTGGCGCCGGAGGTGCGCCGGGAGCCGGCCATGGCCCTGCGGGCCGACCGGGAGGGGCTGGCCTTCTACGAGCACATCGCCCCGGCCTACCGCCCCGCCCTTTGCCCCGGCGGCTGGCTGGCGGTGGAGATCGGCTGGCGGCAGGGAAAAGCCGTGCAGGCTGTTTTTCGGGCGGCGGGCTATGAAAAGGTGGCCTGCATCCCCGACATCGAGGGCCGCGACCGGGTCGTGGTGGGCCAAAAACCGGAAAATGAGCCATAAAACGGATGCTTTACCCGCACTTTACAACTAATGGTTGTAAAGTGCGGGGGCATCGTGTATAATAAGCACAGACGTGAAATGCGCACCGCCCCGGCAGCGCTGCGGGCGGCAGAGTAAGGAGTTTTGAGGAGTATGGCAGAAAAAAAAGCAGCAGTGGCATCCCCGGAGAAAAAGGGCGCGGCCAGCAAGAAAGACGCGCTGGAAACGGCGCTGGCCCAGATCGAAAAGCAGTTCGGCAAAGGCGCGGTGATGAAGCTGGGCGCCAACGTGGCCATGAAGGTGGACGCCATCAGCACCGGCAGCCTTTCGCTGGACCTGGCCCTGGGCGTGGGCGGTGTGCCCCGCGGCCGCGTGGTGGAGATCTACGGCCCCGAGTCCAGCGGCAAGACCACCCTGGCGCTGCATGTGCTGGCCGAGGCCCAGAAGCAGGGGGGCGAGGTGGCCTTCATCGACGTGGAGCACGCCCTGGACCCGGTGTACGCCGCGGCCCTGGGGGTGGACATCGACAGCCTGCTGGTGAGCCAGCCGGACACCGGCGAGCAGGCGCTGGAGATCTGCGAGGCGCTGGTGCGCAGCGGCGCCATCGACGCCATCGTCATCGACTCGGTGGCCGCCATGGTGCCCCGGGCGGAGATCGAGGGCGAGATGGGCGACTCCCATGTGGGCCTGCAGGCCCGCCTGATGAGCCAGGCCCTGCGCAAACTCACCGGCGTCATCGGCAAGACCAACACCGTGGCCATCTTCATCAACCAGCTGCGTGAGAAGGTGGGCGTGGTCTACGGCAACCCGGAGGTCACCGCCGGCGGCCGCGCGCTGAAATACTACTCCAGCGTGCGCATCGACGTGCGCCGCATCGAGGGCCTGAAGGATTCCTCCGGCCAGTTCATCGGAAACCGCACCCGGGCCAAGGTGGTCAAGAACAAGGTGGCGCCCCCCTTCCGGGAGGCGGAGTTCGACATCATGTTCGGCGAGGGCATCAGCAAGGTGGGCGAGGTGCTGGACCTGGGCGCCAAGCTGGGCGTGGTGCAGAAGAGCGGCGCCTGGTTCAACTACGGCGAGACCCGCCTGGGCCAGGGCCGCGACAACGCCAAGACTTTCCTGAAAGAGAACCCCGCCATCATGGCGGAAATCGAGGCGCTGGTGCGCGCCAACGCCGACAAGCTGCTGGCCGCCGGCAAAAAGCCGGTGAAGGGCGGCATCACCCCGGTGGCGGCTCCCGCCGCCGCTCCCGCTGCGGCCCCGGCCAAGGGCGGCGAGGAGGACCTGGACATCATGGTGGAGGACTAAAGCCGCCCCATGGAGATCACCCGCATCAGCCGCACCAAAAAGGGGCGTTTCGCCCTGTTTTGCGGCGAGGAGTTCCTCTTCAGCGTGGACGAGGAGACATTCTTTACCCAGCGCCTGGCGGAGGGCGTGACCCTGGACGAGGCCGGCCTGGAGGAACTGCGCCGCAAAAGCGACGCCCAGCGGGCCAAGGACAAGGCCTTTGGCTATCTGGCCGCCCGGGAGCACGCCTCCGGCGAGTTGTACCAAAAGCTCTGCCGGGATTTTGACGAGCATACCGCCGCCGCGGCGGTGGCCAAGATGGACGAACTGGGCCTGCTGGACGACGGTGCCTTCGCACGCCGGGCCGCCGCCTGGCTTGTGAGCAAAAACAAGTCCCGCAGTGAGATCCTGCGCTGGATGGCGGGGCGGGGCGTGGACCGGGAACTGGCCCGGCAGGCGCTGGATGAAGTGTATGAGGAGCAGCAGGCGGACGCGCCGGAGGGCCTGGGGCCGGAGGGCGCGGCCGCGCTGCGCCTTGTGGAAAAACAGTACGCCGCGAAACTGGCGGTGGGCAAAAAGCAAAACGTGCTGACGGCGCTGGCCCGCCGGGGCTTTGCCGCCGGCGAGGCGCGCCGGGCGGTGGAACTCTGGCTGGAGGAGCACCCAGCCCACGTGCCGGATGAATATTGAGATTCCCCCGCCGGACAGAACAAAACAAAAGGAGAACGCATTTGAAGATCGCCATCATTTCCCTGGGCTGTCCCAAGAACCAGGTGGACGCCGACGTATTCTGCCACAGCCTGATCAAGGCGGGGCACACCACCACCGCCGACCCCGCCGAGGCGGACGCCATCATCGTGAACACCTGCGGCTTCATCGAGAGCGCCAAGACCGAGGCCATCGAGAACATCCTGGACGCCTGCGCCCTCAAGGAGAAAAAGCCGGGCCTGAAGGTGGTGGTCACCGGCTGCCTGGCCGAGCGCTACCGCGCCGAAATCCGCAAGGAGATGCCGGAGGTGGACGCGGTGGTGAGCATCGGCTGCAACGCCGCCCTGCCCGCCATCCTGGAGCGGCTGGCTTCCCCGGGCGCCGCGCCGGAAGAGGATTTCGGCCCCAAGACCGACCTTGCCCTGGGGGGCAAGCGGGTCATCAGCACCCCCGCCCACTACGCCTACTTAAAGATCGCCGAGGGCTGCAACAACCGCTGCCACTACTGTGCCATCCCCCTCATCCGGGGGCCGCTGCGCAGCCGCCCGCTGGCCGACTGCGTGGCCGAGGCCCGCTGGCTGGCCGGCGAGGGGGTGAAGGAACTGGTGGTGGTGGCCCAGGACCCCACCGCCTACGGCGAGGACTGGGGCAAAAACAGCATCTGTGAGCTGCTGGACGAGCTGAACGCCGTGGAGGGCCTTCGCTGGATCCGCATCCTCTATGCCTACCCCGAGCGCATCACCGACGAGTTTATCGCCGCCATGGTGCGCAACAAAAAGGTGGTGCGGTATCTCGACCTGCCCATCCAGCACTGCAACAGCCGCATCCTCAAGGCCATGAACCGCCGGGGCGACCGGGAAGTGGTGGAGAGCGCCATCCGCCGGCTGCGGGCGGCCATGCCGGATATCACCCTGCGCACCACCCTCATCGCCGGCTTCCCCGGCGAGACCGAGGCGGAGTTTGAGGAACTGTGCGAATTTGTGAAACAGACCCGCTTCGAGCGGCTGGGCTGTTTTGCCTTCAGCCCCGAGGAGGGTACCGTGGCCGCCCGGATGGAGGGCCAGCTGCCGGAAGAAGAGAAGCAGCGCCGGGCGGACATCATCATGGACCTGCAGGCGCGCATCAGCGCGGAACTTTTGGAACAGAAGGTGGGCACCGTCCAGACCGTCATCTGCGACGGGGTGGACGAGGACAGCGGCCTGTACCTCTGCCGCTCGGCCGCCGACGCGCCGGAGATCGACGGCAACATCTGTGTTGCCAGCGAAACGCCCCTCTACCCGGGCGAATTCTACCGGGTGAAGATCGACGAGAGCGACATGTACGACCTGTTCGGCTACGTTGTGGAGGAGGATGAGGATGAATCTGCCCAATAAACTCACCCTGGCCCGCATCCTGCTGGTGCCGGTGTTCATGGTGCTGGCGGGCATGAGCCAGTACGGCACATCCGGCTACCGGCCCGGCTGGTATCTGGCGGCGGGCATCGTGTTCGCCCTGGCCAGCTTCACCGACTACCTGGACGGCCATCTGGCCCGCAAATGGAAGATGGTCACCGACTTCGGCAAGTTTGCCGACCCCCTGGCGGACAAACTGCTCACCACCGTTGCCTTTTTGTACATGATGCGGGACGGCGTGTGCAGCCTGTGGGTGGTGGCGCTGATCCTGGCGCGGGAGTTCGCGGTGTCCGGCGTGCGGATGCTGGCGGCCTCCTCCCATCGGGTGATCGCGGCGAACCTGTGGGGCAAGGTGAAGACCGTGCTGCAGATGCTCACCATCCTGTTCTATTTCTTTGCCGCGGCGCTGGCCGGCCCCACCGACGTGATGGGCGTCTGGCTGGTGAGCAGTGTGCTGTGCTGGCTGGTGGCGCTGGTCACCGTGCTCAGCGGCGGCATCTATCTGTGGCAGAACCGCGCCTGTTTTGCGCAGGCAAAATAAACACGCACCCGGGCGCATCGCGCCCGGGTGTTTTGCTGTGACGCGGGGAAAGCAAAACCGGAAATGTAAACATCCGGCAAAAAAATCGGCGGTCTGCTAAAACTATTGTGAATATCCAAGGAATATTCAACAACACTGTTAAAACTGCATAAAACAAGGAAAAACTAAATTGCTTTTTTAGCAGTATATGACAGAAAACCCTTGAAAAACACCCCCAAAATGAGTAAGATTATAGATGAAAGTGAGGCGTAACGCCCACAGGGAGGGAGTCAGCGTGAAAAAAAAGAATAATCCGGCCGACCTGCCCATATACCTGTTCAAGCAGGGCAACAACTTTGAGGCATATCGGTTTTTCGGCGCCCATTTCGACCGCCGCGGCGGCGATGAGGGCGTGGTCTTCCGCGTCTGGGCGCCCCACGCCAAGGCTGTGAGCGTGGTGGGCGATTTCAACAGCTGGGTGCCGGGTTCCCACCCGATGCAAAAGCTGGACGAGGGCGTCTGGGAGGCGTTCATCCCCGGCATCCGGGAGTACGATGTGTACAAGTTCTGCCTGACCACCCGGCAGGACGAGCTGGTGTTCAAGGCGGACCCCTACGCGTTCCACGCCGAGACGAGGCCCTCCAACGCCAGCAAGGTCTACCGGCTGGAGGGGTATGAATGGGGCGACGGCCAGTGGGAGGAGCAGCAGAAAAAGCGCGACCCGCTCACCGCCCCCATCAACATCTACGAGCTGCACGCCGGCAGCTGGCGGCGCAAGGAGAGCGGCGACCCCTACAACTACTCCGAACTGGCGGATGAACTGATCCCGTACTTACAGGAGATGGGCTACACCCATGTGGAACTGCTGCCCATCACCGAATATCCCTACGACGGCAGCTGGGGGTATCAGGTCACCGGCTATTTCGCCCCCACCAGCCGCTACGGCACCCCCAAGGACTTTATGAACTTTGTGGACAAGTGCCACCAGGCGGGGCTGGGCGTGATCATGGACTGGGTGCCCGCCCACTTCCCCAAGGACGGGTTCGGCCTGTATATGTTCGACGGCGAGCCCTGCTATGAGGACCCCAACCCCCGCCGGGGCGAGCACAAGGAGTGGGGCACCATGGTGTTCAACTATGGGATGCCCGAGGTGGAGAGTTTCCTGGTGTCCAGCGCGCTGTACTGGGTGGAGCAGTTCCATGTGGACGGCCTGCGGGTGGACGCGGTGGCCAGCATGCTGTACCTGGACTACAATCGCCGGGACGGCGAGTGGGAACCCAACTGCAACGGCGGCAAGGAGAACCTGGAGGCCATCGCCTTCCTGCAAAAGCTCAACAGCACCGTGCTGGGGCGGCATCCCCACAAGCTGATGATCGCCGAGGAATCCACCGCCTGGCCGATGGTCTCCAAGCCCGCGGCGGACGGGGGGCTCGGCTTCAACTTCAAGTGGAACATGGGCTGGATGAACGACATGCTCAGCTACATGAGCACCGACCCGCTCTTCCGCTCGGGCAACCACAACAAGGTGACCTTCAGCTTCTTCTACGCCTTCAGCGAGAACTTCATCCTGCCCATCAGCCACGACGAGGTGGTGCACGGCAAGTGCAGCCTGATCAACAAGATGCCCGGCGATTACGACGCCAAGTTCGCCAACCTGCGCACCTTCTACGGCTACATGATGGCTCATCCGGGCAAGAAGCTGCTGTTCATGGGCCAGGAATTCGGCCAGTTCACCGAGTGGAGCGAGGCCCGGGCGCTGGACTGGATGCTGCTGGATTACGACCGCCACCGCCAGCTTCGGCAGTATGTGCGGGACCTGAACCGCCTGTACCGCGCCATGCCGGCCTTCTGGCAGGTGGATTACAGCTGGGAGGGCTTTCAGTGGGTGGTGCCGGACGACAACACCCAGTCGGTGATCGCGTTTTTGCGGCGCGACACGGCCGGCCATACCATCCTGGTGGTGTGCAACTTCAATCCCGTGCTGCGCCAGGAGTACCAGCTGGGCGTGCCCACGTCCGGTACATACCGGGAACTGCTCTCCAGCGACGACGAGGCCTATGGCGGCGGCGGGGTGCGCAACAAACCGGTGCGCAGCCACAAAAAGGCGCTGCACGGCTTTGACCAGAGCATCACCATCACCATCCCGCCGCTGAGCACCGTGTACTTCTCGGTGCCGGACGCAAAGGCGCCGAAGCCGGCGGCGAAAAAGCCGGCGGCAAAAAGGACGGCGGCAAAAAAACCGGCCGCCAAAAAGGCCGGGGCCAAAAAGGCGGCAAAGCCCGCCCAAAACGCCGAACAGGCATAAGGCCGCTTCGGGGGATCGCAATCAAAGCACTAACGGCGGCCACCGGCCGCCGATAAGGGGAGAAGTAGTATGAAAGAATGTATCGCTATGCTCTTGGCCGGCGGACAGGGCTCACGCCTGTACGCCCTCACCCAGCGGCTGGCCAAACCGGCAGTTCCCTTCGGCGGGAAGTATCGCATCATCGACTTTCCGCTGTCCAACTGCGTCAACTCCGGCATCGACACGGTGGGCATCCTGACCCAGTACCAGCCGCTGGTGCTCAATGAGTACATCGGCAACGGCCAGCCCTGGGATCTGGATCGACTGTACGGCGGCGTCCATGTGCTGCCCCCCTACCAGACGGCCACCGGCTCCGACTGGTACAAGGGCACCGCCAACGCCATCTGCCAGAACATCAATTTCATCGACCGGTATGAGCCCAAGTATGTGGTGATCCTCTCCGGCGACCACATCTACAAGATGGACTACTCCAAGATGCTGGACTTCCACAAGGAAAAAGGCGCCGACTGCACCATCGCCGTGATGGAGGTGCCCTGGGAGGAGGCCAGCCGTTTCGGCATCATGACCGCCGACGCCGAGGGCACCATCACCAAGTTTGAGGAGAAGCCCAAGGAGCCCAAGAGCAACCTGGCCTCCATGGGCATCTACGTCTTCTCCTGGGACAAACTGCGCAAGTTCCTCATCGAGGACGAGGCCAACCCCGCCTCGGACAACGACTTCGGCAAGAACATCATCCCCAACATGCTGGCCAGCAAGGAGAAGATGGTGGCCTATCCCTTCGAGGGCTACTGGAAGGACGTGGGCACCATCGACAGCCTGTGGGAGGCCAACATGGACCTGCTCAATCCCAAGATGCCGCTGGACGTCTGGAGCGAGGAGTGGAAGATCTACTCCCGCAACTCCGGCATGCCCGGTCAGTGGGTGGGCGCCAGCGCCGAGATCGACAACTCCATGGTCACCGAGGGCTGCAAGGTGGAAGGCAAGCTGGTGCAGAGCGTGCTGTTCGCCGGCGTCAAGGTGGGCGAGGGCGCCGTGGTGGAGGACTCCATCATCATGCCGGGCTCGGTGATCGAGCCGGGCGCTAAGGTGCGCTATTCCATCGTGGCCGAAAACGTGACCGTCAAGGCCGGCGCCGTGGTGGGCGAGCGCCCCGAGGATATGGACAACCTGGAAAACTGGGGCGTCGCCGTGGTGGGCGAGGGCGTTACCATCGGCCAGAACGCCAAGGTGGGCCCCAAGGCCATGGTGGTCAAAGACGTAAAGGATGGTGAGGAGCAATGGTAAAGTCCAACACGGATGCCCTGGGCATCATTTTCCCCAACGCGCACGACAACCTGATCCCCGAGATGGTGACCCATCGCACGATGGCGTCCATCCCCTTCGGCGGGCGCTACCGCATGATCGACTTCGTGCTGTCCAGTTTTGCCAACGCGGGCATCAGCAACATCTCCATCATCGTCAAGCAGAACTACCACTCCCTGATGGACCATCTGGGCTCCGGCCGTGAGTGGGACCTCACCCGCAAGCGGGGCGGCCTGAACCTGGTGCCCCCCTACGCCGAGGCCAACGTGAAGATGTACCGCGGCCGTGTGGAGGCGCTGGCCAGCATCGTGGGCTTTCTGGAGAGCCAGAAAGAGGAATATGTGGTGATGAGCGACGCCAACATCGCCTATAACTTTGACGTGAACAAGCTGATCGAGGCCCATGTGACCACCGGCGCCGACGTGACCGTGATGTACGAGCGCCGGGAGATCCCCCTGGGCATGAAGGATGACAACTACACCCTGCGCATCCAGGACGGCCGGGTCACCGAACTGCTCTCCAACGACTACCGCCCCGGCGTGCAGAATCTGTCCATGAACGTGTACATCATCCAGCGAGAGACCCTCATCACCATGGTGAAGGACGCCACCATCCGGGGCCTGGTCTATTTTGAAAAGGACATCCTGGCCCGCAATCTGGAACTGCTGAACGTACAGGGCTACGAGTACACCGGCTACACCGCCCGCATCGCCGACTGCCGCACCTACTTTGAGGAGAACATGCGCCTTTTGGACCCGGCGAACCTGGACGCACTGTTCCCCGCCGACCTGCCGGTGTACACCAAGGTGCACGACAACGCCCCCACCCGCTATGCCATGGACAGCCATGTGAAGAACAGCGTGGTGGCCGACGGCTGCATCATCGAGGGCGAGGTGGAGAACTGCGTGCTCTTCCGCGGCGTGAAGGTGAAGAAGGGCGCCAAGGTGAAGAACTGTGTGCTGATGCAGAACACCGTGGTGGAGCCGGGCGCGCAGGTGGAGTATGTGGTGACCGACAAGAACGTGAAGATCACCACCGACAAATCTCTGTCCGGCAGCGATACCTTCCCGGTGTATGTGGCGAAAAACAGCACCGTATAATGCCAAAGGAGGGCCCTTGGCCCTCTGACTCTCTCCCCAGGGGCGGGGGCCCTGCACAGGGCCCCCGCCCCCTCCCCATAACACAAGGAGGAATTGTATGAACGTTTTATTCTGCGCGAGCGAGGCGAATCCCTGGGCGGCGTCCGGGGGCCTTGGCGATGTGGCCGGCAGCCTGCCCAAAGCGCTGGCGCAAAACGGGGTGGACTGCCGGGTGGTGATGCCGCTGTACGGCGATCTGCGCGGGCGCGACCAGCTGGAATATATCACCAACTTCAGCGTGCCGGTGGGCTGGCGCAGCCAGTACTGCGGCCTGTTCACGGCAAAGCGGGACGGCGTGACCTTCTATTTCCTGGACAACGAGTACTACTTCAAGCGCGCCGGCCTCTACGGCTTTTACGACGACGGCGAGCGCTTTGCCTTCTTCAGCCGCGCGGTGCTGGAGATGCTCTTCTACACCGATTTCACCCCCGATGTGATCAACGCGAACGACTGGCAGACCGCCCTGGTGCCGGTGTATCTGAATCTCTATTACCGCCATCTGGACAAGTACAGCCGCATCAAGACGGTGTTCACCATCCACAACATCCAGTACCAGGGCAAGTACGGCCTGGACATCCTGGAGGACACCTGCGGCATCGGCAAGCGGGACGCGCACATTGTGGAGTACGACGGCTGCGCCAACTTTATGAAGGGCGCCATCGAGACCAGCGACAAGGTGAGCACCGTGAGCCCCACCTATGCCCAGGAGATCCTGGACCCCTGGTTCAGTCACGGGCTGGACGGCCTGCTGCGCCAGAAGCAGTATAAACTCTGCGGCATCCTCAACGGCATCGACGTGGACAGCTACAACCCCGAGACCGACCCCAACATCCCCGCCCACTACAACGCCGACACCTTCTCCGAGGGCAAGGCGGAGTGCAAGCGCCGCCTGCAGGAGCAGTTCGGCCTTGCTCAGGACGGCAGCCCCGTGATGGCCATGGTCACCCGGCTGGTGGGCCACAAGGGCGTGGACCTGGTGCGGGACGTGGCCGAGGGCCTGCTGGACCAGGGCATCGAGCTGGTGATCCTGGGCAGCGGTGAACACACCTACGAGGCCTTCTTCAACGACCTGGCGGGGCGGCACCCCGGCCGGGTGGGGGTGTACATCGGCTTTGTGCCCCCGCTGGCGCGGCAGATCTACGCCGGCGCGGACATCTTCCTGATGCCCTCCAAGTCGGAGCCCTGCGGCCTGGCTCAGATGGTGGCCTGCCGCTACGGCACCATCCCCGTGGTGCGGGAGACCGGCGGTTTGAAGGACTCCATCCACGACTCCGGCGACGGCTGGGGCAACGGCTTCACCTTCCAGCAGTACAACGCCCACGACCTGTACGAGGCCTGCTGGCGGGCCAAGGAGGGCTACTGGCGCAAGGACGGCTGGCCGGTGCTGGTGCGCCGCGCCATGCAGTGTGACTTCAGCTGGAACACCTCCGCCCACTCCTACATCGACATGTACCATCAGGTGATGAATCTCTGGTAAAACCGAATACCGAGGGGGGCGGCTCGCCCCCCTTTTTTTGCGCCCTGAGGTTTCCAAGTTGTAAAAATACCCGCGGCAAACCGAAAAAAATGGCGGCCGGGTCTGGAAAACCACCGAAACAGGTCTATAATAGTGGTATGCCCGCCCTTCGGCGCGGGCAGGGAAAGCGAGATGAATTTCGGAATGGCCGCGAGGAAGCAGACATCGAGACGAAAAACAGCCAGTCCCGCCCCCACGCTGGTGCTGCTGGTGCTGGCGGTGTGCGCCATGCTGGCCGCGCTGTGGTACTGGAGCGAGAGCGCGCTGCCGGTGAACGGAGAGGATGTGGAGGGCGGCACGCCCGCATCGGCGTCCCGGCCGGCAAGTTCGGCCGCGCCCGCCACTCCCGCGCCCACCCCCGCGCCCACTCCGCTGCCCGAGACGCTGCTCACCGACGAGGCGGCGGCGCAGCTGGACGCGTTTCTGGACGGCCAGCCCGGCTCGGTGTCGGTGTGGCTGCGGGACCTTGTCACCGGCGATACATACACCTATGGGGAATCGGCGGGATTCTACTGCGCCAGCACCCTGAAAGCGCCCTACGCACTGTGGCTGTGCCAGAAGGACGAGACGGGGGAGATCGACCTGGACAGCAGCTGGAACGGCTCTACCGGGTGGGACCGCATCTACAAGATGATCACGGTGAGCTCCAACGACGCCGCCCACGGCCTTGCGGGGATGTGGCCCGCCACCGCGGACACCGGTTTCCAGGATTTCCTGGCCCAGCTGGGCTTTGCCTCCCCCGAGGGCTGCGAGATCACCGCCGAGGAGGGCATCCACGGCTGGGTCACCGCCCAGGACGGGGGCCTTTCGATGCAGGCCCTCTACGACTATTTCGAGACCGGCACCGAGGACGCCGAACAGCTGAAACAGGCATTTCTGGACGCCCAGCATGATTATCTCTGGTTCCCGGCCCCCGCCGCCAAGAAGTACGGCAGCTGGGACAGCGCCTTTCACGACATGGGCATCTGCTACAGCCAGCGCCCCTATATCCTGTCGGTGTTCACCAGCTACGGCACCCAGGACGAGCCGCCCGCCGAGGGCATCGAGATGATGCAGCAGTTCGGGCACCTGGTGGCCGACGTGATGGGGCAGGGGGAATGACCTGCCCGACGGCCAACGATAAAAAGACGCCGCGCGCAGCCTGAAAAGGGCTGCGCGCGGCGATTTTTGCTTCCGTGGGGAAGGGGGTTGCCGATGTGCCGGGGCGGGCGCGGCGGATGGGCTGCCGGCGGCCTTGAAAAGGCCGCGGGAGACCGGAGGAAAAACGGCCGGAGGGATGCGCACGGGCCACGAATGGGGGAGGCGTTCAGTCCTCGCTCTCGCCGGCCAGATGGCTCTCCAGACGGTGAATGAGCATCTCCACCGCCACCTGGTTCTTGCCGCCCTCGGGGATGATCAGGTCCGCCCGGCGTTTGCTGGGCTCCACGAACTGCTCGTGCATCGGCTTGACGGTGGTCAGGTACTGGGTGACCACGCTGTCCAGCGTGCGGCCCCGCTTCTTCACATCCCGCACGATGCGCCGCAGAATGCGCACGTCGGCGTCGGTGTCCACATACACCTTGATGTCCATCAGGTCGCACAACTCGGGGCTGGCGAAGATCAGGATGCCCTCCACCAAAATCACCGGCGCCGGGCGGATCTGGATAAAGTCATCCGAGCGGTTGTGCTGGGAAAAGTCGTACACCGGGCACAGCACCGTCTCGCCCGCCTTCAGCGCCTTCAGGTGCTCCACCATCAGGTCGGTGTCAAAGGCGTCGGGGTGGTCGTAGTTGGTCAGGCAGCGCTGCTCATAGGTCAACTCGTCCTGACGTTTATAGTAGTTGTCGTGGCTGATGACGCTGATCTGATCGCCGAAGCGCTCCTTCAGCCGCCTTGTCAGGGTGGTCTTGCCGCTGCCGGTACCGCCGGCAATGCCCAGTACCATTGTATTCATACCGCAGCCTCCTTTTGTTATGTGGCCGCCGGCGGCCTGCCGGCGGAATAAGACGAGGGAAAGCCCCGGAAAGGGGAGGGCCAGCCGCCGTCAGGTGGCCGGCAGGTTGGGCCGGTCCTGGTCGCCGTCGGCCTTGAAGAGCACAAAGCGCGCGGGGTCGCTGGTGAAATAGTAATACTCGGTGTTCTCAAAGAGGGGCGGTTGCAGGTAATTGGGCAGGATGTTGGCGTCCCCCTCTTTGCGCTCGGAAAAGCCCGCCGCCGCCATCACCGCCGGGTCCACCCCGGCGCAGTAGCACTCGGCGTACTCCGCGCCGCTGGCCTTCAGCAGCCGGTCGACGGCGGCCCCCAGACGGGGCAACAGGGCGGTGTCGCCCACGAAGTCCGCGATGCGCAGGGCTTTGCCCTGGCCGCTGTCCACCACGCGGCAGACCAGATAGGCCAGCAGCCGCCCGCCCGCCTTTGCGGCGTACACCGAATAGGTCAGGTGGGGAAAGGCGAAATACCGCCGGCCCATGTACCACACGTCCTTGCGGGGGGTGTGGGGGCTGGCCGGCATGCCCAGCGCCGCCAGGGCGGCCGCGTCCGCCACCGGTTCCAGCGAAAGGTCGCCCCCGGCGGGCAGCACGGTGGGGTCGGCGATCTTCGCCAGCCGGTACTCCGGAAGGCCCGCCAGCCGGTAAAAGTGGCCCACCCGCCCGGCGTGCCAGCCGAGAAAGCGGTAAAAGGCCATGGTTTTGGGGCGGATGTTGTTGCAGGCCACCACTCCCGCGCCGGTGAGGCGGGGCAGGGCGGCCATCAGCTCCAGACCCACTCCGTTGTGGCCCTTTTGGGCCACCCACACCGACACCCATACGTCGGCGCCGGGGGCGTTCGCGGCCCGTATGTAGCCGGCCACCGCCAACAGGCGGCCCTCCTCCTCCGCCAGGGCGAACTGAAGCTGTTCTCCGCTGCGGTAATAAAACCTGAAATATTCCTCTCTGTTTACGAGGGGCAGCTTCCAGTCGAAGTTGGCGTTGATGAAATCCACTACCCTTTGGGCCTCGTCCGGATGCGCGAGGCGCAGCACCGGGGCGCTCACAGGGCGCTGCCTCCGGTGATGGGCAGGGTGACACCGGTGATGAAGCCGGCCTCGTCGCTCAAGAGGAACGCCATGGCGGGCACCACGTCCGCCGGGGTGGCGTTGCGGCCCATGGGGTTGGCCTCGGCGCTGGCCTGCACGATCAGGTCACTGGTGTCGGCCAGGAATTTGGTCTCCATCATGCTGGGGGCCACGCAGTTCACCGTGACGCCATGGGGGGCGTAGTCCGCGGCGAGGCTCTTGGCAAGGCCGCCCAAAGCGCTCTTGACCATGATGTAGGCGGCGGTGTTCTTGGGGGGCATCCCCAGCAGGTAACTGGTGAGCATGAACAGCACCCGGCCCTTTTTGGCCTTGGCCATGGCGGGCAGGAAGGCTTTGCACAGCGCCACCGCGCTGCGCAGCTGCACGCTCAGGTCCTTTTCAAAGCGCTCCTCGTCAAATTTTTTGAATTTGGTGTTCACCACCCGCAGCGCGGGCAGGTGCACAAAGTGGGTGGGGGCGGGGCAGTTTGCCTGCACATCCTCGATAAAGACCTTCAGCGATTTCTCGTTGGTCAGGTCCACGTCGTAGGTGCGGATGGCGCCGGGGTGTTCCTGGCACAATTCGGCCAGGCCCGCCAGGTCGCCCGCGCCCTGGGCGATGAACAGATCCCCCGGCTGGTACAGCCGGCGGATGAGGGCGCAGCCCACGTCGCTGGACGCGCCGGTGATGAGATAGACGTTGCTCATAGGTCCTCCTTATCTGGCCACGCCGGCCTTGATGAGCCCGCGGGTGACTTTCTGGCCGTTCTGGTTCTCGATGGTGGCCTTGACGGTGATCTCGCCGAAGGTGTCGTTCACCTCGGTCACCTTGCCGGTGACGGTGAGGGTGTCGCCGATGAAAACGGGCTTGGCGAACTTGGCCTCCACGCTGTGCAGCAGGCAGTGCTCTCCCGGCAGGTACACCCCCGCCAGGGTGGAGAAAAGGCTGGCTCCCAGCATGCCGTAGACCACCCGGCCGGGGTAGCCCCGGCCGGCGGCGTACTCCGCGTCCATGTGGATGGGGCTGTCGTCGCCGGTGATGGTGTAAAATGCGTCCATCATCGCCTCGGTGACGGTGACGGTGAAGCTGGCGGTCATGCCGGGGGCAAGGTCGGCCAGGGTGTAGCTGTTCATGGGTGCAAAACTCCTTCTTCTTTTAAAAAAGGCCGGGCAGGTGCCCGGCCTTTTCACAGCATACGATCAGGCGGTGAGCCGCTCGATCAGGTCCAGCAGGTCGCCCACGTTTTCCAGCCCGCGCACGTCCTCCAGCTTGAACTTGAGGCCGAACTTCTTCTCCATGGCGGTGAGCAGGTTGATCTGCTCCAGGCTGTCCCAGTCCTCGATGTCGTCGGCGCAGGTCTCGCGGGTGATGACCAGGTCCTCGTCGTCGAAGTTGTCGCGGAAAATCTCCTGCACGGCCTCGAAAATGCTCTGCTTATCCATTGTTACGCTCCTTTTCGGGTCACACCCGTTTGATCTCCATCACGCCGCACTGGGGCTGGTAGCCCTCGAAGCCGGTGAACTCAAAAGTGCAGTTGCCGGCCTCGTCCTCGGCGGTTTTTACAAAGCCGATTGTAGCATAAAAATCCTTCACAAGCAAGTTTTTGGCGGTGGGGTAGTAGTGGCCCACGATGGTCCTGACGCCCGCGGCGGCGGCCCGGCGCACCAGTTCGTCGAACATGGCGTGCTCCAGCCGCCGCTTGAAGGTGCGGCAGCTCATGATCCACAGGTCCATGTCCAGCACGTCCCCCTGCCGGTGGCCGATCAGGGCGGTGACCAGGCCGTTGTCGCCGAACTTGTCCACCAGGCGGCCGTAGAGGGTGATGTACTCATCGTTGTCCAGCAGGGCCTCCACCTCGGCGGCGGTGTAGCGGCGGGTGGTGAGGTTGAACTGGTTGGTCTTGTTGATCAGCTGGGTGATGCGCTCGGCGTGGGGCGCGTCGAAGGCGCCGATCTCGCACACCATGTCAAGGCTCCTGAGGTAGTCGTCGTAGTTGCCGAAACTCTGCTCCAGCGCCGCGCGCTGGGCGTTCTGCTTGTACATCTCGGCCCGCTTTTTGTCGTCCGCCGAGAGGGTGGTCACCTCAAAGTACCCCGCCCGGTCGATGGCGGCGATGTACTCCTCGGGGCTGGTGAGCTCCGGCACCGTGACCATGGGCAGTTCCCGGCGCACGATCTCCCGCTCGGCGGGGTTGTCGTCCACAAAGACGAAACTCTCGGGCAGGATGTTGATCTCCTTGGCCATGGCGGCGATGTTCAGGTGCTTGGGCTCCCAGTTGGCCTTGAAGCAGAGGAAGTCGTCGGCCTTCAGCACGCTGTCCGCCCGGTCAAAGCCGGTGCGGGCGATGGCCTCCTCGTTTTTGCTGCACACGTTCAGCAGCACCCCCAGCTTGCCCAGCTCCTTCAGGTAGCCCTGGAACTCGGCGTAGGCCATGCCGGCGGGGGTCTCGCTGCCCATCACGATGCCCTCGGCCCCGTCGTCGCCGATGACGCCGCCCCAGAGGGTGTTGTCCAGGTCCAGGGCCAGGGCCTTCTTGTTCTTGCCCAGAAGGCTCTTGATGATGTTGGCCACGCTCTGACACAGATAGGGCAGGCACTCCAGGCTCACCGCGTACTTGTAGGCGTACCAGGCGGTGACGCTGCTAAACCGGTCCATGCCGTAGAGGGCCTGCAGGTAGGCCAGGTCGTTAATGTACAGGTTCGGGGTGGACTCGGCCAGCGCCGCCAGCTTCTCGTTCAGCCGCCGCACAAAGCGCACCCGGCCGTGCACATCCACCCCCTCCCGGTTGCCCATCACACGGTAGAGGGGCAGGTCGAAATTGTTGATGATCACCGGGCAGCCGAAGCCCAGCGCCGCCCTGGCCGCCTGCTCGAAGCGGGCGTACTCCGCGTTCAGCTTCTCCTCGCAGGCCGCGGCGTCGTCCTGGGCCTCGGGCCAGAGTTTCAGGTTCCGCTGGCTGGTGTGGATGTAGATGAAGTCCGGCGCGAAGCCCTTCAGCGAGCCGTCGTCGAACACCAGGTTTTCATAGAACAGGGAATAGCCGCCCTCGTAGAATTCCGGCCGGATGCCGTTGGCCAGCAAAAACAGTTCCAGGATGTTTTTGATCTCGCCGATGGTGCTGCCGCTCAGGATGGCCACCTTTTTGGGGACGAGGCCCTCTTTTTGCAAAAGTTCCCGCTTCAAGCGCCGCTTTTGCTGCAAAACCAGCGTGGGGTTGAAATCACTGCGTAAAAGGTCCACGGTGACGCCTCCGTTTGTTACAAATTTTTACAAATTCATTGTACCATAGCCCCCGGCCAAAAGCAACCGAAAAGGGCCGTCGGGGCGGGCGGCCCCGCGGCACAGGCAAACCGGGGAAAAGGCAAAAACGGCGGCGGGCAAGGCGCGGCAAAAGAGGAAGAGGCCGGCCGCGGCGCCGGTACGGGAGCGACGGGGCCCGGCGGGCGCAAAGGCCGCCTCAGGCGCCGAAGTCCTCCAGCAGCCGGTCCAGCCGCTCTTCGCTCTCCACCGGGATGCCCTGCTGCAGCGCGGTCACGTCCCCCTCGGGCAAAAGGCGGGTGTAGACCTCGTAGACCCGCAGCGGCTCGCTGCCGCCGGGCGTGAACACCGCCAGTTTGCCGCCGTAATCCTTCAGCAGGTAGGGCGCGGCGGAGGCGGCGTCCCCGTCCTGGCGGGCGGGGCGGACCATCCAGAAAAGGCTCAGCGCAAGGCTCGCCGCGCACAGCACCGCCACCAGCGAGACCCAGAGTTTTGTCATCCTCAAAACCCCCTTTCACGGCCAGTATGGGCGCGGTGAACGCTGTTCAAACAATTTTCAAAGGGATTTCACTGTACTTGGAGGGCGGGGTTGTGGTATAATACCAACATGGCGGTCCGCGGCCGTCTGTTTTCGTTTGCACAAAAAGGCCCGGACGACACAGGAACCATTGATCTTTCCGCAAAGGAGGCGGTCCCCATAGAATCCAACGAGCATCGCAACATCCGGCGGCCCGACAGCGCCGGCACCTCCGGCGCCCACAGCGCGGGCGGCGGCCAGGGCCGGAAACTCAACCGATCGGACGCGGCCCATGGCGGCGCGGCCCCCGGCCGCGGCGCTTCCGCCCGCACCGGCGGCAAAAACGGCCCTTCCCGCATCTCCTCGTCGCCCCGGCGCGCGACCCGCCCCGCCGGCCAGCCGGCAGGGGAGGAGGGGGGCGAACGGCGCCCCCGCAACGGCAAAAAGCAGCCCAGAGCCCTGCGCATCTTCAAGGGCTTCATGAAGTTCATCGCTGCCTGCATCTGCCTGGGCGTGATGGTGGGCAGCGTGCTGGCCGTGCTGCTGAGCCTGTACGCGGTGGAGATCACCGCCAACGACGCCGAACTGCTGGACCTGAACAACCTGGAACTGGCCCAGACCAGCCAGCTGCTGGCCAGGGACCACGACACCGGCGAGTGGGTGGTCACCGAGGAGTGGCACGACAGCAACGACCGGGAGTGGGTGGACCTGCAGGAGATCGAGACCAACCCCTATCTCAAGTGGGCCTTCATCTGCGTGGAGGACAAGGACTTTTATGAGCACAGCGGTGTGAACTTCAAGCGCACCATCGCGGCCACCATCAACTATGTGGCCACCAAGCTGGGCTTCCCCATCTACGACAGCATGCAGGGCGCTTCCACCCTGGACCAGCAGCTCATCAAGAACATCCTGGGCGACGACGACGTCTCGGTGGACCGCAAGCTGCGGGAGATCTTCCGCGCCCTGGGGCTGGACAAGCGCTACGACAAGGACACCATCCTGGAGGCCTACCTGAACACGGTGAGCCTGTCCGGCTCCATCGCCGGCGTCAAGGCGGGCGCGTCCAACTATTTCAATGTGGAGAACCTGGCGGACCTGTCGCCGGCGGAGTGCGCCAGCATCGCGGCCATCACCAAGAACCCCACCGGCTACAACCCCTACACCAACCCCGAGCAGCACCTGCAGCGGCGCAACTGGATCCTGCAGCTGATGCACGAGCAGGGCAAGCTTACCGACTCGGAGTACAACGAGGCGGTGTCCAGCCCGCTGGTGCTGGCGGAGGAGAAGGAGGCGGACGTGATCACCACCTCCTCCAACAACTCCTACTTCGCCGACGCGGTGTACAAGATGCTGCTCCAGCAGCTGCAGGACGAACTGGGCTACACCGCCGCCGAGGCCCACAACCTCATCTACAACGGCGGCCTGCGCATCTACACCACCATGGACCCCTACATCCAGGAGGAAATGGAGAAGATCATGCTCAACGCCGACGACGCCATCCCGGCCTTGTGGCATGAAGAGGAGGTGCTCCAGAGCCAGGTGCCCGACCCGGCCGAACTGGAGAACATCGTGGTGAACGACGACGGCACCTACAAGACCGGCACCAACGATGACGGCGAGCCGGTGTATTACTACAATGCCCGCACCCAGTCGGCCATGCTCACCATGGACTACTCCGGGCAGGTGCTGGCCCTGGTGGGCGGCCTGGGTGAAAAGACCACCGACCTGGGGCTCAACCGGGCGGTGGCCCCCGAGTACGGCGGCACCCAGCGGTCGGTGGGTTCCACCATGAAGCCGCTGGCGGCCTACTCCCTGGGCATCGACTCGGGGCTCATCCACTATTCCAGCGCCCTGCCCGATCTGGGCGTGGGCAAGATCGTCAAAACCATGCTGCGGCCGTCCTACCCCCAGTACGGTGCCCAGATGTACGAGAACGACGCGCCGGAGGTGCTGGCCAACCCCGACATCTGGCAGGACTGGCCCACCAACTATGAGGGCCCCGGCGACGGCGCTCTTGTGACCGTGAACACCGCCATCGCCCGCTCCAAGAACACCATCGCGGTGCGGGTGGGGCAGCGGGTGGGCAAGGATTATATGTACAGCTTCGCCCGCGACACCCTGGGCATGACCCACCTCACCGAGGCGGACGCCGACTACGCCCCCATGGTGCTGGGCAGCTTCTCCAAGGGCATCAGCCTGATGGAGCTCACCGGCGCCTACCAGATGTTCGGCAACGGCGGCGAGTATGTCACCCCCCACCTGTACACCATCGTGGAGAACGCCGTCACCGGCGAGGTCATTCTGGACAACACCGTCAACGTGGTGCACACCCAGGCCATCAAGCCCAGCACCGCCATGATCATGAACCGGCTGCTTCAGGGCGTGCTGGGCCCCAACGGCACCGCCGGCACCACCATCATGCCCGCCGGCGAGATGGAGGCCGCCGCCAAGACCGGCACCACCACCGACAACCACGATTTCACCTTCGTGGGCCTGACCCCCTACTACGTCACCGGCGTGTGGTGGGGCTACGACCAGCCCTATGACATCACCAAGGTCAAGAGGGGCCAGAACGCGAAGCCCATCCAGAAGGCGTGGAAGCAACTGATGGACACCATCCAGGCCGACCTGGAGGTGAAGGCCTTCCCGGTGAGCGAGGATGTGCAGACCGCCCGTTACTGCGTGGATACCGGCGAACTGGCCGTCAACTGCCCCAACACGGCGGTGGGCTATTACACCGCCGACAATATGCCCGGCTACTGCACCCTGCATCCCTGATCCGGCAAGAGAAAAGAGCCCCTTCTGTTCGCCACACGCGAACAGAAGGGGCTCTTTGTACATTGTGTGCAAACGCAAGGGGGCGAAAAAGCCGGAAAGTGCCCCATATGCCGAAAATTGCCGCGGAGGGGCCCGCGGCCTTGCACTTTGGCATGGCAAAGTGGTATAGTATAACCGCTGTAACGTTTTCGGACACAGATGTGCTCATTTCGAGCACAATTGCGCCGGAAAAGCTGGCCCGGAAACAGGGCCCGGAGGGAAAGTATGGAACGTCGTTTCTTGCTGGTGGACGCCAGCATCCTGCCGGATGTGTTCATCAAGGTGCTCAAGGCAAAGGAACTGCTGGCCAGCGGCGCGGTGCGCAACATCTCGTCGGCGGCGCGGCAGGCGGGGCTGTCCCGCAGCGCGTTTTACAAATATAAGGACTGCGTGTTCGACGCCCGCAACAGCCGCAAGGTCATCACCGTGCTGGCCACCCTGCTGGACGAGACCGGCGCCTTGCAGGCGCTGCTGGCGGGCATCAGCGCGGCGGGGGGCAGCGTGGTCACCATCAACCAGTCCACGCCGGAGAGCGGCGCGGCCCAGGTGGCGGTGAGCGTGCGCACCGACACCATGCAGATGAGCGTGGAGGAGATGCTGCAAAAGCTTCGCCGGCAGCGCACGGTGGTGGAGATCCGCCAGGGCGTGTGAGGCGCCGCGGGCGGCAGAGAAGGAAAGGAACGAGGCAGATTATGGCAAAGATCGCGATCCTGGGTTTCGGCACCGTGGGCGGCGGCGTGCTGGAGGTGCTGCGCCGCAACGCGGCCAGCGTCAGCCGGCGGGCGGGCCAGCCGGTGGAAGTGAAATACATCCTGGACATCCGGGACTTCAGCGGCCACCCCGACGCGGCCCTGTTTGTGGACAACATCGACACCATCCTGGCCGATCCGGAAGTGAAGGTGGTGGTGGAGACCATCGGGGGCACCAAGTTCGCCTATCCCTATGTGCGCAAAGCGCTGGAGAGCGGCCGCAGCGTGGTGACCAGCAACAAGGAGATGGTGGCCACCTACGGCGCCGAACTGCTGGCGCTGGCAAAGAAAAACAAGGTGGCCTTTCTCTTTGAGGCCAGCGTGGGGGGCGGCACCCCCATCATCACCCCCATGCATCAGTGCCTGGCGGCCAACGTCATCAGCGAGGTGCAGGGCATCGTGAACGGCACCACCAACTTCATGCTCACCAAGATGGCCCGGGAGGAGATGGGCTTTGACGACGCGCTGAAGATCGCCCAGCAGCTGGGCTACGCCGAGACCAAGGACCCCGGCGACGACGTGGACGGCCCCGACGCCTGCCGCAAGATCGCCATTCTGGCCAGCATCGCCTTCGGGCGGCATTTTTATCCGAAGAACATTCCCACCCGGGGCATCCGGGGCATCACGGTGGCGGACATCACCGCCGCCGCCCGGCTGGACTGCGTGATCAAGCTGATCGCCTGGGCCAAGCGGGACGAGAACGGCCGCGTTACCGCCGCGGTGGAGCCCATGCTGGTGCCCAAGGCAAACCAGCTGGCCGGCGTGGACGACGTGTTCAACGCCGTGCTGATGAAGGGCGACATGCTGGGGGACGTGGTGTTCTACGGCAAGGGCGCCGGGCGGCTGCCCACCGCCAGCGCGGTGGTGGCGGACGTGATCGACGCGCTGAAAAACGGAGTCAAGATCCACGACAGCCTGTTCTGGCAGCCCAGCGAACCCTTTGACGGCCTGCTGGAGGACCCCACCCCCGCCACCTGCTATGTGCGGGTGAAGGGACTGCCCGCCACCGTGCTGCCCGCCGTTTACGGCGAGGGGGAGCTGGTGAGCGACGACGGCAGCGAGGCGGCCTATCTGGTGACCTACATCGCCCCCCGGGGCCTGGAGGAGGCCGGCCGCAAGGTCACGGCCCTGGGCGGTAAAGTGGAGCTGGTGCTGCGCCAGCTTGCCGATTGAGGAGGAAAAACCATGGTAAAGGTGATCGTGCCCGCCACCAGCGCCAACGTGGGCGCCGGGTTTGACGCGCTGGGCCTTGCCCTCTCGATGCACAACACCGTCACGCTGGAGGAGAGCGACCGCATCGACATCCTCTCCAGCGACGGCACCCTGGTGCCCACCGGCCCCGGCAACCTGGTCTACCGGTCGGCCAAGGCGGTATTCGACCAGCTGGGCCAGCCCCTCAAGGGCATCCGCATCCGGCAGGAAAACCCCATCCCCATGGCCCGGGGCCTGGGTTCCAGTTCCGCCTGCATCGTGGCGGGCATCCTGGGGGCCAACGCCCTGCTGGGCTCGCCCCTCACCCAGCGGCAGATGCTCACCCTGGCCACCAGCATCGAGGGCCACCCGGACAACGTGGCCCCGGCCATGCTGGGGGGCTTTGTCACCAGCGTCTACGATGAGGGCCAGGTGTACAGCGTGCGCAAGCCCATCAACGAGGAGCTGGCCTTCGCGGCCTTTATCCCCAACTTCAAGCTGCTCACCGAGAAGGCCCGGGCGGCGCTGCCTAAAACGGTGGACCGGGCGGACGCGGTGTACAACCTGTCCCGGGCGGCGCTGGCCACCGCCGCCTTCTGTGACGGGGACTACGAACTTTTGAAGGTGGCCACCAAGGACGCGCTGCACCAACAGTACCGTCTGTCGCTGATCCCCGGCGGCGAGCGCATCTTCGAGATCGCCTGGGACCTGGGCGCCTACGCGGTGTACATCTCCGGCGCGGGCCCCACCATCATGGCGGTGGTCCACCGGGACAACAGCGACTTCTTCGGCCGGGCCGAGGAACTGCTGGCGGAGACGCCGGAGACGCTGGCCTTCTCACTGCGGCGGATGCTTGCAGACAACACCGGCGCTGTGGTAGAATAATTATATGTGGATGCATATATATGCCCTGGGGCATTGTTTGCGGACACAGAGAGGGAGTTGAGGAAATTTGGCCTTGATCGTGCAGAAATTCGGCGGCAGTTCCGTGGCCGATCGGGATCGGGTGTTCAATGTGGCCCGCATTGTGGCCGACACCCGCAAGGCGGGCAACGACGTGGTGGTGGTGGTCTCCGCTCAGGGCGACACCACCGATGACCTGATCGCCAAGGCGGCGGAGATCACATCCGACCCCAGCCGGCGGGAGATGGATATGCTGCTGGCCACGGGCGAGCAGATCTCCATCGCGCTGCTGGCCATGGCGCTGGGCGTGCTGGGGGTGCAGGCGGTGAGCCTCACCGGCTGGCAGGCGGGCTTCATCACCGACCGCGCCTATTCCAAAGCGCGCATCCGCCGCATCGACACCGAGCGGGTGGAGAGCGAACTGGCCCGCAACCGGGTGGTGGTGGTGGCCGGTTTCCAGGGCATGAACCGCCTGGAGGACGTCACCACCCTGGGCCGGGGCGGCTCCGACACCAGCGCCGTGGCGCTGGCCGCCGCGCTGCACGCCGACCGCTGCCAGATCTTCACCGACGTGGAAGGCGTCTACACCGCCGACCCGCGCAAGGTGCCCGGCGCCCGCAAGCTGGAGCAGATCACCTTTGACGAGATGCTGGAACTGGCGAGCCTGGGCGCTCAGGTGCTGAACAACCGCAGCGTGGAGCTGGCCAAGAAATACGGCGTGGAACTGGAGGTGCTCTCCAGCCTGAACCCGGTGCCGGGGACCATCGTGAAGGAGGTAACAGACGATATGGAAGGGATGCTCATCAAGGGCGTTGCCAAGGACACCGACGTGGCGGTGATCTCGATCATGGAGGTGCCCGATGTGCCGGGCATGTCCTTCAAGGTGTTCGGGGCGCTGGCCAGCCGCAACATCAACGTGGACATCATCCTGCAGTCCACCGGCCGCGGCGGCAACAAGGACCTGATCTTCACCGTGCCCCTCAGCGAGGCGGACAACGCCGTGGAGGTGCTCAAGGAGAACCAGACCCGCTTCGGCGGCAAGGAGATCAAGGTGGAGACCCACTGCGCCAAGGTGAGCGTGGTGGGCGCCGGCATGCAGTCCAACCCCGGCGTTGCCAGCCGGATGTTCGAGGCGCTGTTTGAGGCCAACGTGAACATCCACATGATCAGCACCAGCGAGATCAAGATCAGCGTGATCATCGACGAGAAGGACGCCGACCGGGCGGTGAGCGCCATCCACGACGCCTTCATTCCCTGAGCCGGGCGGGGCATCGCCCCTTCGGGAAAAACCCGGCCGAAACCGGGCAACAGAATACAGAACAACGCGGCGCGGCTGCTTGGCCGGGGCGGGCAGCCTTGGCTTTGCTGCCGCGCCGTCTGCTGTTTTTTTCGGCAGTTTGACCGCTGCCGCGCCTCTCGGTTGTTCACTTGTGACAAAGGCGGCCGGCCCGCGGGGCCGGCGCCTGGCGGGACTTCAACATCACAGGAAAGGAGAAAAGCCCATGATCAGCATTGCCATTGTGGAGGACGAGGACTCCTGCGCCCGGCAGCTGGAGGAATACCTGGAACGGTACCAGGCCGAGAGCGGCGAGGTGATCGAGACGGTGCGCTTTTGCGACGGCGACGAGATCCTGGAGAACTACCGCGCCCAGTACGACATCATCCTGATGGATGTGCAGATGAAGTTCATGGACGGGATGACCGCCGCCGAGGAGATCCGCAAGGTGGACCCGGAGGTGGTGATCATCTTCATCACCAACATGGCGCAGTATGCCATCCGGGGCTACGCGGTGGACGCGCTGGACTATGTGCTGAAACCCATAAGCTATTTTGCCTTCAGTCAGCGGCTGGAGCGGGCCATCGGCCGGATGAAGCGGCGGGCGCGCCGCTATATGACCATCGCCATCCGGGGCGGCGCGCAGAAGCTGGACATCTCCCGCATCCTGTATGTGGAGAGCCAGGGCCACAACCTGATCTTCTGCACGGCGGAGGGCGAGCACACCACCACCGGCACCATGCGGGAGGTGGAGGAAAAGCTGGAGAACTACGGCTTTTACCGCTGCAACAAGGGATGCCTTGTGAACCTGGAGCATGTGGACAGCGTGCGGGACGGCTGCGCCATGGTGAACGGGCAGGCGCTGCCCATCAGCCGGGGGCGGAAAAATGACTTTCTGGCGGCGCTGACCGACTATGTGGGCGGGGTGATCAAATGAATCCGGGCGACCTGGCGGACATCCCCCGCCTGTACACGGCGCTGGCCGAGTGGCTGGCCTGCCTTGTTTACATCCTCTCGCTGCGGCCCCGCAAGCGGGCCAGCGCCCGCTTCTGGGCCTCGGCCGCCGGGATGCTGGCGGTGCAGAGCGCCTTTCTGGTGCTCACCGACAATGTGCCGCTGCCCCTGTGGATCCCCTGCATGCTGGCAGCCATCGGCCTGATGTTCCTCTTCATCAACTTCGGGTGCGGCAGCGGCCCGCTGAGCGCCGGCTACTACACCGTGCGGGCCTTCATCCTGGCGGAGTTCGGCGCCTCGCTGGAGTGGCAGCTGTACTATCATTACGCGAACCTGGCCGGGGCGGACCGGCTGCCCGCCCGCCTGGCCTTTCTCGCGGTGGTGTACGCCGCGGCCTTCGGCATCGTCTACCTGCTGGAGGTGCGCAGCGGCACGGCGGAACACCCGGTGGCCGTCACCGGGCGGGAGTTGGCGAACGCGGTCATCATCGGCGCGTCGGTGTTCCTCATCAGCAACCTGAGTTACACCCAGGCGGACACCCCCTTCAGCAGCCAGTATGTGAGCGATATCTTCAACATCCGCACCCTGGTGGATCTGGGGGGCATCGCCATCCTCTACGCCTACCATCTGCAGCGGGTGGAGCTGCAGATGCGCCATGAGTTAGAGACCATCGACGGAATTTTGCGCAGCCAGTACGCCCAATACCAGCAATCGCGGGAGAGCATCGATCTCATCAACCGCAAATACCACGACCTGAAACACCAGATCGCCGCGCTGCGGGCCGAGCCGGACGAAACGCGCCGCAGCGCCTGGCTGGACGAGATGGAGAGCGACATCAACACCTACGAGGCCCAGAACAAGACCGGCAATCAGGTGCTGGACGTGCTGCTCACCGGCAAGAGCCTCTACTGCCAGAAGCACGGCATCCGCGTGACCACCGTGGCCGACGGCACGGTGCTGGAGGCGGTGAGCCCCATGGACCTGTGCACCCTGGTGGGCAACGCCCTGGACAACGCCATCGAGAGCGTGAAAAAGATCGACGACAAGGAAAAGCGGCTGATCCATGTGACGGTGGCGCGGCAGAAAAACTTTGCGCTGCTGCGCTTTGAGAACTGTTTCGAGGGGGAGCTGACCTTTGAAAACGGCCTGCCCCGCACCACCAAGGGAGACACCGCCTACCACGGCTACGGCCTCAAGAGCATCCGGCGCACCGCCCAGAAGTACGGCGGCACCGTGACGGTGAACACCCGGAAAAACTGGTTCGAACTCAAGATCCTGCTGCCGCTGGCGGAGGAGTCAGCGGCTGAATAAATGCCCGGGGATGCCCGACTTGTGCGTGTTACACAAACAAGTCGGGCTTTTCATTGCAAATTTGCACAAAGCATTTTCCCGTTTGTGCCGCAAAAATGGCAGTTTGTCCCTTCGACAGTTTTGAGAGCAAAATTTGTGCTACAGTATGATCGTGGAAAACGCGCAGGGCGCAAGGCCCTGGCGAAAGGCAAACAAGGAGGAATGGAAAATGTTATCCATCAACATTCAAGACGTCCTCAACGTCCTGTCCAGCGTGAAGAATCATCTGATCGTGCTGGGCGTGGCGCTGGTCGTCGCGCTGGTGGCACTGGTGGCGTTCAAGGCGCTGCCCGTTGCCAAAAGAAAACTGGCCCGCAGCAGTGCCCTGGTGGCCCTGGGCCTGGTGGTGGTGATCGTGGTCAACACCATCTGCTTTGGCCCCATGTTCACCATGATCAACCTGGCCATGGGCGGCGGCGCCATCACCGAGGAGAGCATGGCCGAGGCCTACGACGTGAACACCGAACTGGTGAGCGAGGGCGTCACCCTGCTGGAGAACAACGGCGCGCTGCCCCTTTCCAGCGGCGCCAACGTGAACGTCTTCGGCTGGGCCTCCACCGCCCCTGTGTACGGCGGCGTGGGTTCCGGCGCGCTGAATGACCAGTACGCCGTGACCGACCTGATCACCGGCCTCAAGAACGCCGGCCTGAATGTGAACCAGGACCTTGTGGATTTCTACGAGGCCTACCAGGCCGAGCGGCCCAGTGTGGGCATGTGGGCCCAGGACTGGACCCTGCCCGAGCCCAACGTGAACGCCTACACCGATGAGATGATGACCGCCGCCAAGGAGTTTTCCGACACCGCGCTGGTGGTCTTCTCCCGGCCCGGCGGTGAGAACGCCGACATGCCCACCGACATGGCCGCCGTTGTGGACGGCAGCTGGAAGGAGAAGGACGCCACCACCGGCAACTCCTACTTCAACGGTACTTACGACGACACCCTCAACGAGGGCAACGACTGGGATGCCGGCGACCATTACCTGCAGCTGAGCAACCGCGAGGAAGAGATGCTCGGGATGGTGTGCGACAACTTCGACAAGGTGGTCGTGCTCATCAACACCAACAACGCCATGGAGCTGGGCTTCCTGAAGGAGTATCCCGTGGATGCCGCGATCTACGCTCCCTGCCCCGGCCAGAACGGCTTTGACGCCGTGGGCCTGGTGCTGGCCGGCGCGGTGAACCCCTCCGGCAAGACCGTGGACACCTTTGTCTACGACCTGCTCAGCACCCCCGTGTTCAACAACTTCGGCCAGTTCATGTATGACAACATGGACGAGCACGCCGTGGTCTCCACCAACTTCATGACCCAGCAGGAGACCACCGCTCTGCCCAGCTTCGTGAACTATGTGGAAGGCATCTACGTCGGCTATAAGTTCTACGAGACCGCCGCCGCCGAGGGCCTGATCGACTACAACTCCACCGTGGTGTATCCCTTCGGCTACGGCCTGTCCTACACCACCTTCAGCCAGACCATGAGCGACATCACCGAAGCGGATGGCACCATCAGCTTTGACGTGACCGTGACCAACACCGGCAGCGTGGCCGGCAAGAACGTGGTGGAGGTCTACTTCAATCCTCCCTACACCAACGGCGGCATCGAGAAGGCCACCGCCAACCTGGTGGCCTTTGACAAGACCGACGTGCTGGAGCCCGGCGCCTCCCAGACCCTGACCATCAGCTTCAAGGCGGAGGACATGGCCTCCTACGACACCTATGGCGCGGCCGCCTATGTGCTGGAGGCCGGCGACTATGTGATCAGCATCAACTCCGACTCCCACACCATTCTGGACAGCCGTGTGTACAACGTGCCCACCACCATCGTCTACAACGAGGGCCGTTCCACCGACAAGACCGCTCCCACCAACCAGTTTGACGCCGTGGAGGGCGATGTGACCTACCTGTCCCGCGCCGACCACTTCGCCAACTACGCCGAGGCCACCGCGGCTCCGGCCAGCCTGTCCATGAGCGAGGAGGGCAAGGCGGCCTTCCTGAACAACGCCAACTACGACCCCACCGCTCACAACGACCCCAACGACGTGATGCCCGCCACCGGTGTGAACAGCAACATCCAGCTGGTGCAGATGCGGGGCCTCGCCTACGACGATCCCCAGTGGGATACCTTCCTGGATCAGCTCACCGTCTCCGACATGAGCGAACTGATCGCCATGGGCGGCTACCAGACCGCTCCCCTGAACAGCATCGGCAAGGTGCAGACCTACGACTGTGACGGCCCGGCCTCCATCAACAACAACTTCACCCAGCAGGGCTCCATCGGCTTTGCCGGCACCGTGATGATGGCCTCCACCTGGAACACCGACACCGTCTACAAGTTCGGCGCTTCCATCGGCCGCATGGCCGACGACCTGGATGTGTCCGGCTGGTACGCTCCCGCCATGAACATCCACCGCTCCGCCTTCAGCGGCCGTAACTTCGAGTACTACTCCGAGGACGGCGTGCTCAGCGGCAAGCTGGCCGCCCAGGCCGTGCAGGGCGCCGAGAGCTTTGGCGTCTACTCCTACATCAAGCACTTCGCGCTGAACGACCAGGAGACCAACCGCAACACCATGCTTTGCACCTGGGCCAACGAGCAGTCCATCCGCGAGATCTACCTCAAGCCCTTCGAACTGGCCGTGAAGGAAGGCGGCGCCGACGCGGCGATGTCCTCCTTCAACTATGTGGGCGCGGAGTGGGCCGGCGCCTGCAACGCCCTGTGCAACACTGTCCTGCGGGACGAGTGGGGCTTCGTGGGCATGGTGCTCACCGACTACTTCGGCGTCTACGGTTACATGAACGCCGACCAGGCTATCCGCAACGGCACCGACTTCTGCCTGGTGAACTACCCCACCGCCACCAACTACCTGACCGACACCACCAGCGCCACCGGCGTGCTGGCCGCCCGGCAGGCGGTGAAGAACATCCTCTACACCGTGGTGAACAGCCGCGCCTATGCGGAGGAGAACCTGAACCCCGGCCTGCCCACCTGGCAGCTGATCGCCTACGGCATTGACGCCGTGCTGGTGCTGGCGCTGGCGGCCCTGGAAGTGAAGGCTGTGCTGAACTTCAAGCGCCGCATCGCCGAACAGCCCGTGGTGACTGTTTCCGAGGGCGAGGGCGCAGCCGAATAAACACCGTTCGCTTTTTCGGTCTTAACCGGGGCGGGGCCTTCGGGCCCCGCCCCTGTGGCCGTAAAGCCCGACAGACGAAGGAGCTTAGAATGAAACACAAGGAACTCATCGACCAGATGACCCTGGAGGAAAAGTGCGGCCTTCTGTCCGGCCGGGACATCTGGAGCACCCGGCCGGTGGAGCGGCTGGGCGTGCCCGCCATCTACCTGTCCGACGGCCCCACCGGCATGCGCAAGCAGGTGGGCGACGGCGACCATCTGGGCCTGAACGCCAGCCTGCCCGCCACCTGCTGGCCCACCGCCGTCACCGTGGCCTGCACCTGGGACCCCGCCCTGGGCGAGGAACTGGGCGCCGCTTTGGGCGAGGAGGCGGTGGCTCAGGGGGTGAGCGTGGTGCTGGGCCCCGGGCTCAACATCCAGCGCAGCCCGTTGTGCGGGCGCAACTTTGAATATTTCTCCGAGGACCCCATCCTGGCCGGCAAGATGGCCGCGGGTTACATCCGGGGCATCCAGAGCCGGGGCATCGCCGCCTGCCCCAAGCATTTCGCCGCCAACAGCCAGGAGACCCTGCGCATGGCCAGCGACAGCGTGGTGGACATGCGCACCTTCCGGGAACTGTATCTCACCAACTTCGAGATCGCCGTCAAGGAGGGCAAGCCCAAATTCATCATGTCCTCCTACAACAAGATCAACGGCACCTACGCCAACGAGGACAAGACCCTGCTGACCGATATTTTGCGGGGCGAGTGGGGCTTTGAGGGCGCCGTGGTCACCGACTGGGGCGGCTCCAACGACCATGTGGACGGCGTGCGGGCCGGCAGCCATCTGGAGATGCCCGGCACCGCCGGCGACTCCGACCGGCAGCTGGCCGCCGCCGTGAAGGCCGGCGCCATCCCCGAAGCGGTGGTGGACGAGCGGGTGGACGAACTGCTGGACGTGATCCTGGCGGTGGCCCCGAAGGAGAAGGCCGACGGCAGCTTTGACAAGGACGCCCATCACGCCCTGGCCGCCAAGGTGGCCCAGGAGGCGGTGGTGCTGCTGAAGAACGAGGGCAACATCCTGCCGCTGGCCGCCGGCGCGAAGGTGGCGGTCATCGGCGATTTCGCCGCCACCCCCCGGTACCAGGGCGCGGGCAGCAGCCTGGTGAACCCCACCAAACTGGAGTGCGCGCTGGACGTGCTGGGGGATATGCCGCTGGAGAGCGTGGGCTACGCCCAGGGCTTCACCCGGGCGGACGCGCCGGACAAGGCCCTCACCGAGCAGGCGCTGGCGCTGGCCAAACAGGCGGACACCGTGCTGCTCTATCTGGGCCTCACCGAGATCAGCGAGACCGAGGGCCTGGACCGGGAGCACATGCGTCTGCCGGAAAACCAGGTGCGGCTGCTGAAAGAGGTGGCCGCCGCCAACCCCAACGTGGTGGTGGTGCTGGCCGCCGGCAGCCCGGTGGAGACCCCCTGGCTGGAGCACTGCAAGGCCCTGGTCTACACCGGCCTGTGCGGGCAGGCGGGCGCCGCCGCCGCGCTGCGGGTCATCACCGGGCAGGTGTGCCCGGCGGGCCATCTGAGCCAGACCTGGCCGCTGGAGTGGGCCGACGAGCCGGTGAGCCATTACTGGCCCGGCAACCAGCGCACCGCCGAGTACCGGGAGGGGCCCTTTGTGGGGTACCGCTGGTTTGAGACGGCGCAAAAGCCGGTGCGGTTCGCCTTCGGCTACGGCCTCTCCTACACCAGCTTTGCCTACAGCGACCTGGCGGTGAGCGAAGATGAGGTCAGCTTCACCCTCACCAACACCGGCAGCGTGGAGGGCGCCGAGGTGGCCCAGGTGTACGTCGGCAAGCCCGGCAGCGCCCTCCTGCGCCCGGCCAAGGAACTCAAGGGCTTCGCCAAGGTGCGCCTGGCCCCCGGCGAGAGCCGCCGGGTGAGCATCCCCCTGGACGACAAGGCTTTTCGCTGGTTCGATGTGCAGGCGAACGCCTGGAAGACCGAGGGCGGCGAGTACACCGTGATGGTGGGCGCCAGCTGCGCCGACATCCGCCTCACCGGCAGCGTGGCGGTGGCGGGCGAGGCAGCCCCGGCCCCGGCGGACCGGGGCCAGCTGGCCTGCTACTACGACCTCAAGCTGGAGGACGTGCCCGACGAGGCGTTTGCCGCCCTGCTGGGCCGGCCGGTGCCCGATGGGAAGTGGGACGAAAAGAGCCTGTTGGGCATGAACGACGCCATCTGCCAGATGTACTACGCCAAGAACCCCATCGCCCGGCTGGCGGGGCGCATCCTCACCAACACCAAGAACAAGAGCATCGCGGCGGGCAAGCCGGACCTGAACATCCTGTTCATCTACAACATGCCCTTCCGCGGCATTGCCAAGATGATGAACGGCATGGTGAGCATGGAGATGGCCGAGGCCATTCTGACCATGGTGAACGGCCACTTCTTCAAGGGCGCGGGCCGGCTGATCAGGGGTTTCTCCGCCAACAGAAAGGCCCAGAAACAAAGCGCCTGACCGCGCGGCGGCCCATGAAGCGAACACCGGGTCCCGGGGCGGGCGCATCCGACGGGGCTTTGGCGGATTTTGCCACCCCGGCGCAAAACCACGGCGGCCCTTTTGGCGGTTCTTGGCAATTTTCAAGGCCATACCATAAAAACCACCCGGAAAAGGTGTAAAAACGCAGCGGAATGGTGTAGAATAGACAAAGGGCGATGGTTCCCATCGCCCTTTGTTTCTGTCTACACTCATATCAACGATAAAGGCGGTTCAAGTTATGAAATTGCTTTCCATCGCGGTGCCCTGCTACAATTCCCAGGACTACATGCGCCACTGCGTCGAGACGCTGCTGCCCGGCGGAGACGAGGTGGAGATCCTGGTGGTGGACGACGGTTCCAGGGACGGCACCGCCGCCATCGCCGACGAGCTGGAAGCGCAGCACCCGGGTGTGGTGCGGGCCATCCACCAGGAGAACGGCGGCCACGGAGCAGCGGTGATGGCCGGGCTGAAGAACGCCACCGGCCTCTACTTCAAGGTGGTGGACTCGGACGACTGGCTGGACGAGAAGGCCTATCCCAAGGTGCTGGACGCCCTGCGCGGCTTTGCCGCCGCCGAGGGCGAGCCGGTGGACCTGCTGGTGTGCAACTACATCTACGACAAGGTGGGCGCGAAGCACAAAAAGGTGATGGAGTACCGGGGGGTGCTGCCCGAGGGGCGGCCCTTCCACTGGAATGAGGCGGGCCACTTCCGCAAGGGACAGTACATCCTGATGCACTCGGTGATCTACCGCACCCAGCTGCTGCGGGATTGCAAGCTGGATCTGCCCCGGCACACCTTCTATGTGGATAACCTCTATGTCTATGTGCCGATGCGCTGGGTCAGGACGCTGTACTATCTGGATCTTGACCTCTACCACTACTACATCGGCCGGGAGGACCAGTCGGTGAACGAGGCGGTGATGATCCGCCGCATCGACCAGCAGCTGCGGGTGAACAAGCTGATGCTGGAACAGGTGGACCTGCAGGCGGTGAAGGAACCGCGGCTGCGCAAGTATCTGTTCAACTACCTGGAGATCATCACCACCGTCTCCTCCATCCTGCTCATCCGGGGCGGGGAGAAGGAGCATCTGGAGAAGAAGCGCCAGCTGTGGCAGTACATCCGCACCGCGAACCCCTGGGCTTACAAAAAACTGCGCTGGGGCCTCTTTGGCATCGTGATGAACCTGCCCGGCGCGCCGGGGCGCGCCATCGCGGTGGCCGCCTATAAGATCAGCCAGAAAGTTGTGGGCTTCAACTAAAAAGGAGGAGCGGGATGAGCAAACAGTACGATTACCTCATCGTGGGCGCGGGCCTCTACGGCGCGGTGTTCGCCCAAAAGGCCATGGAGGCGGGCAAGCGCTGCCTGGTCATTGAGAAGCGGGACCACATCGCCGGCAACATCTACACCGAGGCGGTGGAGGGCATCCAGGTGCACCGCTACGGCGCCCACATCTTCCACACGAGCAACGACGAGGTGTGGAACTATGTGAACCGGTTCGCCACCTTCAACCGCTACACCAACAGCCCGGTGGCCAACTACAAGGGCGAGATCTACAACCTGCCCTTCAACATGAACACCTTCAACAAGATGTGGGGGGTCATCACCCCCGCCGAGGCCCAGGCGGAGATCCAGCGCCAGCGGGCGGCGCACTTCGTGGCGGAGCCGAAAAACCTGGAGGAGCAGGCCATCAACCTGGTGGGCACCGACATCTACGAAAAACTGGTGAAGCACTACACCGAAAAGCAGTGGGGCCGCCCCTGCACCGAACTGCCCGCCTTCATCATCAAGCGGCTGCCGGTGCGCTTCATCTATGACAACAACTACTTCAACGCCCTCTACCAGGGTATCCCCGTGGGGGGCTACACCGCCCTGGTGGAGAAGATGCTGGCGGGCGCGGAGGTGCGCCTGGGGGTGGACTACCTGGCGGACAAGGCCGCCTGGGACGCGGTGGCGGACAAGGTGGTCTACACCGGGCCCATCGACGCCTACTTCGGCTACCGGCTGGGGGCGCTGGCCTACCGCAGCGTGCGGTTTGAGACCGAGACGCTGGACCTGGAAAACTACCAGGGCAACGCGGTGGTGAACTACACCGACGCCGACACCCCCTACACCCGCATCATCGAGCACAAGCACTTCGAGTTCGGCAACCAGCCCAAGACGGTGATCAGCCGGGAGTACAGCGCCGAGTGGAAGGTGGGGGACGAGCCCTACTATCCCGTGAACGACGCCGCCAACGGCGAATTGTATCAGAAATACAAGGCGCTGGCGGAGGGCGAGGCCAATGTGCTCTTCGGCGGGCGTTTGGGCGAGTACAAGTATTACGACATGGACAAGGTCATCGAGGCGGCCCTGGCCGCCTGGAAGGCGCAGTAAATCGGAACGAGAAAAAGCCGCCTTGGAAGCGATTCCCAGGGCGGCTTTTTTGTTCACGGGAAGGCGATGGGGCTGCGGACAGTGTCCTCGCTTTGCAATCAGGCGGCGGGCCGACCCTGGCCTGCGCACGCACGACCCAAAGCAGCGGTTTCAGCGGAAAAGGAAAACGCCCCTGCCGGGCGCGAAAAGCGAGGCAGGGGCGTTTTGTATGCTTAAGAAGTGACATGACCACAGCGGGGAAAAGGTCAGACCGACCGGAAAGAGTCACGCGGCGGGAGTGGCAGCCGGTTGAGCCGTCTCCTGCTGTGTGTCCGTCTCCTCTCCGTCAGGGGCCTCGCCGCCGGGCACAGCCTCGCCGGCGGACGGCTGTTCAGCGGGGAGCGCCGGGCTCGTGCTGACGGTGAGCCGCTCCACCGAGACGCCGGTGAGGATGCTGCCCTCCTCGCCGGGGGTGTAGGCGATGGAGACCGCATCGCCCACGTTCAGAATGACGGCAATGGGGTTCTCCGCGGCGCTGACGGTGTAGAACACGTCTTCGCCCTCCAGCCGCAGGAAATAGTAGCTGTTGCCGTCCATCACGGCGGTGCGGATCTCCGCCAGTGTGCCGGAGGCCTCGGCGCGCTCCACGTCGGGCACCTCGACCGCGCCGGGGTCGATGAGGCCGTTGTCCACCAGGGCGCGGCGATAATTGGCCTCACAGTCCGCCACCGTCTGCCCGGTCTCCACGATCTGATACTGCTGCACGTTCACCATGGCGTACATCTTCACCAGCCCGTCGTCGCCCTTGAGGGACATGAAGTAGGTGGGCTGGTCCGCGATGTTCAGCAGCAGGGGGAAGGTGGCCACATAGCGCATCTGCTGCACCTGGCTCTGGGCGGAGGCCTGGGCCGACGCCTCGGTGGCGCCCGCCACCGGGTAGAAGAAGGTCTCCTTGGTGCGCTGGTTGCTCAGCAAAAAGCCGATGTTGGACTGGTCGCTGGTGACGGAGGTCACGCCGGTGTACATATACACATCGTCGTCGATGGCGATGTAGTTGTAGCCCTCGGTGGTCTGGGTCACGTCCCGCTGGCCGAAGAGGGAGTTCAAAAAGCCGTTCTGGTACAGGCCGTAGTAGTCGTACTGCTCCATGATCAGGTCGGAGGCGTACACCCGGTCCACCCAGCTGGGCACATCCGCCACGTCGTAATAGGTGCTCTCGCCGGTGACGGCGTTCACCAGCACCGCGCCGGCCACGTCGGTGCCGCCGAACAGGCCGATGGTCCTGACCATGCGGCTGCACACCCAGTAGGGGGTGCCCTCCTCGTCGATCTCAAACACCGGGGTGGCGAATATCATGGTGGGATACTGGAACCGCAGATGCCGGTAGAGGTTGCGGCCGAAGTGCTCGGCGGGGGTGTACTTCATCCCCTCCTCCAGGCGCACCACCTCCGCCTCCTGGGTCACCATGTCGATGATGAGGTAGGCGGGCAGGCCGTCGGAGCGGTTGGTGAACCACTTGACGATGTCGCCGTAGGCAAGGCTGGTCACCCGCACCGGGCGGCCCTGGTAGTTGATCTGGGTGTAGGTGGGCAGGATCTCGAACTGGCTCACCATGTCCGCCAGTTCGCCCAGCTTGCGGCTGCCCAGCCGCTGGGCGCTGTCCGCGTCCAGCATGGGGATCTGGTCATAGCGGATCTCCTCCACCTCGCTGGCGAAATCGCCGCTTTGCACCGTGAGCAGCCTGGCGTAGCTGCCGGCGCGGATGACCTCCCAGGAGAGCAGCGAGCCCGCCAGCGCCACCACCACCAGCGCGGCGCACAGCCAGAAGGGTACGGTGCACTGCTTTTTCACGAACGTGAAGTAGCCCCGGGCGTCGCCCCCCTCAAAGCCGGAGGTGAACACCGCGCAGACGCAGTACACCGCGCAGAGCAAAAAGACAAAGAGATAGAACTCCCGGGCCTGCAGGTTGATCGCCGGCAGTTCCACATAAAAGTAGCCCAGGCCGAAGACCAGCGTCACCAGCAGGTTCACCAGCACCCGCGCCACCGGGTTCCTGACCACAAAGCGCCGGGGCCTGCGGGGGCTGCGGGGGCGCTGCCCGCCGGGGTATCCGCCGCCGGGGCCGCCCATGCCCCCCATCGAAAAGCCGAAGATGCTGCCGAAGGGGTTGTCGGAATTGAACTGAAACGGAGAAGCCAAACGATTCCCGCCTTTCCTGCAAAATAAGAATATTTATTATACAGCATACCCGAAAACCGCCGGTAAATCAAGGCGCGGGGCGCGGGGCACAGGTAAACTTATTGTTAAATGTGGCCGGCGGGGGTGCCGCCCGGGAGAGCGGATAGGAGGCCGGACCGGGGAGCGGGTCGCGCCGGCAGGGCGGCCGGAAGGACGGGGCAGCCCGCAGAAAAGCGGAGCGGCGCTGCAAAGAGCGTTCGGAGGGGCCGCGGGGGGTAGGTGACGCGGCGGCCGCGCCGGGAAAAGACGAGGGCGGGCCGGGCCCTGTCAGCCGCCCTTGGCGCTCCGCACGTCCAGGGCGGCGTAGTAGGCCTTTGCCTCGGCGTCCGCCGCCCGCACCCGCTCCACAAGCCCCTCCTCCCGGATGTCCCCATAGGGGAAATAGCGCAGCTGCACGTCGCCCTCGGGCAGGCGGCCGTCCTCGGTGAGGGGGTGCTCCAGCACAAAATCAATGCAATAAAAGGGGATGTTCGCCTCGTCCATGGCCCGGCGCGTTTCCAGAAGGATCTGGGCCGCCTCCCCGGCGCTCACCTCGTCCTGCCGCACATACAGGGTCAGCCGCCCGCAGGCTTCGCCCAGCCGGCGCACGTCGTAGTCGCCGTCCAGCTCCAGGTCGCTGTACAGCAGATAGGGGGGCCAGGGTTCGCCGTACTCCTGTTCCATCCAGAGGGAGCCGTAGCCGATGTGGACGTTATAGGGGAAATCCGGGTCGTCCAGCACCGTGTCCACCAGGGCGCGGTACTCCCCGTCCAGCCGCAGCCAGGTGTTCCAGCCGCTCTCCACCGAGTGAAAGCCGTCCCACAAAACCTGTCCGGTCATGGAGAGGCCCAGGGTGAAGTGGCTGTCGATGCTGGTGGGGGAGACGATGGCGGCGGTGTATCCGCCGGTTTTGAAATTATAGGTCACCTCGTCCACCCGGTAATCCGCATCGGGGTACCGGCCGGCCAGATACGCCCGGGCGGAGCGGGAGGCCAGGAATTTGGACACCGGGTTGCCCAGCAATGCGTTGGAAAAACACAGCACGCCCGCCAGCAGGGCCAGGGCGGCGGCGAAGGCCGCCAGCTTGAGGATGCGTCTTTTCATGGCGTCGCCCTCCTTTTTCAGCGCGAAGTGGAACAGCCCCGCGATGGCCACCCCCACCAGCGCCAGCACACAGTAAATTGCGGCCCAGATGAGATATCCCGGCAGGGGACCGGTCTCCATGCCCCAGCCCCACCGCAGCCCCCAGCAGACAAGGCTCATGCCCGCCAGCAGCGGGGGCAGCACCGCCGCCGCCTTCCAGCGCCAGACGAACCAGGCCGCCGCGCCCATGGCGGGCATGAGCAGGCTGTTGTAGAACATATCCATGCTGCCGGAAAGCCCCATGCCGAAGAGGGCCCCCGCCAGCAGCACCACCAGGGCAAAGCCCCGTGTGCCCCGCCGCACCCGCCGCAGCAGCGCCGCGCCGTCGGGGACGGGGGGCGGCGGGGCGGCCTGTCCCGCCAGGGCGCGGCAGGCGGGACAGCTTTGCAGGTGGGCCTGCACAGCGGCGCGGCTTTCCTCGCTGGCCACCCCGTCCTCCACCAGGGGCAGCAGGTCACGGCAGATCTCACAGCCGATGTCACCGTTCATAATATCCCTCCTGTTCCAGCGCGGCGCGGATGCGCTTTTTCACCCGAAAGTCGATCACCCGGGCGGAGGACTCGCTCACGCCGCAGGCAAGGCCGATCTCATAAAACGAATACCCCTCCAGCCGCAGGGCCGCCACCTTGCGGGCACGGGGCGGCTCGGCCTCCAGCAGCGCCCGCACCCGGGCATAGAGGGCAGCGGCATTGGCCCGGGCCGGGGGCCCCGGCTCGCCGCCCGCCAAAAATTCGTCCAGGGCCTCCGTTTCCGGCTGGCGCTTTTTTCTGCGCAGCCAGGCGAACCACCGGCGGCGGGCGATGGTGAACAGCCAGGTCTTGCAGTCCGCCTCGCCCCGGAAGGAGGCGAAGGAGCGCACCGCCTCCAGAAAGGTCTCGCCCGTCAGGTCCTCCGCCAGGGCGGCGTCGCGGCACAGGCTGTAAAGATAGCCGTACACATCCTGGTGAAAGGCGCGGAAGAGTTCTTCCAGCGGTGTGGCCATGGGCTCCGCCCCCTTTCACCCGATTGGTGGCCCGGAAGGCCGGTTTCGTTACAGGGATCCCTGCGTTTATTATAAATTTGCCGGAAAAAATCCGCAACCGGGGCTAAAAGGAAGGAAGTGCGGCGCCCCTTTTCGCCCAAAGGGCC
>DSLFC04102__coassemble_546_pt1 | contig 58222 bp, 70 predicted proteins | sample DSLFC04102__metabat2_high_PE_037 | metagenome-assembled genome bin DSLFC04102
TTTGATATTTTATTTATATAATTAAGTTGTCCACAAAATCTGCGAGTCATTTTTTGTTTTGTAAATTTTTACAGCCAAATCCCTTTAAATTATCAGTTTTTTATCACAATTGCCATCTGTCGTCGGAGGAAATACACAATGGACAAACTGGACAAAAAAATCCTGGGCCTTTTAGCGCAAAACGCAAGGATGTCAGTGAAGGACATCGCGGAGCAGGTGTCCCTCACCAGCCCGGCGGTGTCCAGCCGGATCCACCGGATGGAGCGGGAGGGCATCATCGACGGGTACACGGTGGTGCTGAAGGCGCCTGAGAACCAGCAGACGGTGAACGCGCTCATCAGCGTGTCGGTGGCCCCCGCCGACCGGGAGGAATTCCTGGCGGCGGTGCACGCCGAGCGGCAGGTGACCCAGTGCTTCCACGTCACCGGCAGCCACAGCTACATCGTCAAGGTGGCCTGCGAGAGTATGCGCGCGCTGGAGCACCTCATCACCCGCTGCCAGCGCTCGGGGCCCACCAGCACCCAGATCATCCTGTCCACTCCGGTGGACCGCCAGCCGGACCCCATGGACCCGGCGGCGCAATAATTTCGCCTTGCGGCGCGTATAGGTATCGACGCCCCTTGTGCGGGGCACAGTAATCAAAAAAGGAGTCTTTTCCCATGAAACGCATTTTCAGTCTGCTGGCCGCCTGTGTGCTGGCCCTGGGCCTCGCGGCCTGCGGCTCCTCCCCCGCCTCCTCGGGCGAGCCGAAGGACTATGCCGCCATCCTCGCCGCCGCCCGCCCGGCCGAGGACAACGAGAACTATGTGATCTTCCACCTGAAGGACGGCGCCTACACCGCCAGCGGCGGTTACGCCGGCGATCTGACCGACGAGGACGTGGCCAGCCAGGGCGCCATGTGCCTGCAGATGCTGGGCCTTGCCGCCGAGGACGTGCAGGAGGCGGTGTTCAGCGTGAGCCTGATGAACGTGCAGTCCTACGGGCTTGCCATCGTCAAGCCCGCCGACGGCAAAGAAGCCGCCGTGACCGACGGCCTCCAGACCTTCATCGACGGCCAGAAGGCCGCCCAGGAGAACTATCTGGCGGACCAGTACGCCATCGCCAAGGCCGCGAAACTGGAGACGGTGAAGTCCGGCGAGGTGGTGCTGGTGATGTGCCCCGAGCAGGACACCGTGTTCTCCTCCATCAAGGACGCGCTGGCCTGATCCGCTTCCGCCGCCGCCCGGGCGTTGCCCCGGGCGGCGTTTTTTGGTATAATAGCCGCAGCGCGGCTGTGATGCCTTTTGCAAACGCCCTTTTCCCCGCCCTTTACGGGGCGGCCGGAAAAGAGGGCAGGCCATGCCCTTTCACGGCCGATTTATGGTATAATAGCGTGGCCGGGTCGCCCCGGCCACAATCCAACGAGGAAAGGCGGCGCGCCATGAAAGCCACCGTTGTGATCCCCAACCTGAACGGCGCCGGCTGGCTGCGGGATTCCATCGAGTCCGTCTGGGCCCAGACCGAGCAGGATTTTGAGCTGATCGTGGTGGACAACGCCTCCACCGACGAGAGCCTTGCCATCGCCCGCAGCTATGTGGGCCGGCCGAACTACACCCTCATTGAAAACGACCGCAACACCGGCTTCTCCCACGCCGTGAACCAGGGCATCCGCATCGCCAAAGGCGAGTTCGTGGCCCTGTTCAACAACGACGCCTTCGCCGAGCCGGAGTGGCTGGAAAACCTGCTGGCCGCCGCCCAAACCGACCAGCGCATCTTCGCGGTGAGCAGTTTGATGATCCGCCACTTTGAGCGGGACCTGGCCGACGACGCCGGGGATTATGTCACCCTGCTGGGCTTCGCCTGCAAGCGGGGCGACGGCATGAAGGTCGGCCGCTACCAGAAGCCGGGCCGGGTGTTCTCCGCCTGCGGCGGCGCGGCGCTCTACCGCAAGCGCATCCTGGACGAGATCGGCCTGTTCGACGAGCACTTTTTCGCCTATTTCGAGGATGTGGACATCAGCTGGCGGGCCAACAGCCTGGGCTACAAAAACGTCTACTGTCCCACCGCCCGCTGCTACCACATCTGCGGTGCCACCACCGGGGCGGTGCGCTACAACCCCTTCAAAAGCGTGCAGAGCGGGCGCAACAGCATCCTGCTGCCCTACAAGAACATGCCCATCCTGATGTTTCTGCTCAACCTTCCCTTCCTGGCGCTGGGCTACCTGATGAAGGCGGTGATGTTCCGGCTGCGGGGCTACGGCCCGGCCTACTTCCAGGGCTTCAAAGAGGCGCTCAAGGTGATGGGCAAACTGGAAAAACCCAGGTTCCGCTTGAAAAACCTGCCCCACTACGTCCTCATCCAGCTGTGGCTGACGGCGGACACCTTCCGCTACTTTCTCTACCGCGCCCAGCGGGCGCTGCACATCACCTGAGCCGCCGTTCGCCGCGCCCCATCCACACCACCCTTCCCCCGCCCTTTGGCGGGGGATTTTTTGTGCCCGGCCGCCCCGTTGACCGGCGCTTTTTTGTTTCCGCGCCTCCGCCCCTTCCTCCCGCGCCTTTTCCGCCGCCTGCCCCTCATCCGGACGCCCCCCGGCCGTTTGACAAAAAAAGTTGTCAAACCCTATTGACAAAGATTATTGTCATGCTATACTGATATTGACAACGATCATTGTCAATTTGACAAAAATATTTTGCAAGCACAGAAGGGAGGCCGCCTATGCCACTGGTAAACCGCGTGAAGGAACTGCGGGCCGCCAAGGGGCTGAATCAGCAGGAGCTGGGGCAGATGGTGGGGGCGTCCCGCCAGACGGTAAGCCTGATCGAGCGGGGAGACTACAACCCCTCGGTGACGCTGGCCCTGCGCATCGCCCGGGTGTTCGGCAAATCTGTGGACGAGGTCTTTTATCTGACCGGGGAGGAACTGGAATGAACAAGCAACCCCAAGGGCCCAAAAGAAATACGGGCATTTATGTGAAATTTGCCATCCTGATGGTGGCCAGCGCCCTGGCGGGGGCGGCCATCGGCGCTTTGTTGTTCGGCCGCGAAGACGGGCTTCGGCAGCTGCTCCAGCAGGTGAGCGACGGGCTCATCCTGGCCGGGCCCTGGCTGCTGGCGGCGGGCCTTGCGCCCTGCGCCGTGGCCCATTGGCTGTACCTCGCCGGCAAAAAGGCCGCCGCCCGGGCAGACAAGGACGACGACGCCTTTGAGGCGGCCAACCGGCGGCTGAGCCTTTCCATGACCTTTTCGGCGGTGGTGATGCCCTGGATGATGCTCACCGTCTGCCTGGCGCTGCCCGCGGTAAGCGTGCTGAAAAGCAATTTCTTTGTGGTGGCCATCGTCCCGCTGATGCTGACGGAGATCGCCTGGAGCTACGGGCTGCAGGCGGCGGTGGTGCGCGCGATGCAGCGCCTGGCGCCGGAAAAGCGGGGCAACGTGTTTGACCTCCGCTTTCAAAAGGACTGGTACGCCAGCTGCGACGAAGCCGAGCGCCAGCGCATCGGCGAATGCGGCTACCACGTCTACCTCACCATGAACAAGATCTATCCCTTTGCCATGCTGGCGGCGCTGCTGGCGGCAATGAGCGGCGGAACCAGCGTGCTGTGGGCGGTGGTGCTGGGCGGGCTGTGGCTCGTCCAGACCCTGACCTATCTGCTGCGCGCCTACAAACTGGAACACGGCCGCAGGCCGGAATGAATGGAGGAACCAACGATGGAATGGACCAAAACGGAAAAACGGCAGCTTGCCATCTTCTTTGCCATTGCCTTCGGCGTGCCCTACCTGATGGGCATCGCCATGGCCTTCGCGCAGCGGGCGGGGGCCGACACCTCGGCGTTTGCCAACGCCCAGATGTTTTACCCCGCCGCCGGCGCGATGCTGGCGCTGCTTGTCACCCGCCGGGGCGACCAGACCCTGCCCCGCCGGTTCTACTTCGGCTTTCTCGTCCTCACCGCGCTGATGGGCGTCACCGCCTTGGGCACTGTGACGGTGCCGGCTCTGGCGGTGACAGTCTCCACCTGGATCATGGTCGTCGGCAGCCTGGTGTGCTGGGTGCTCTATTTTGTGGACGGCAAAGCCCGCCGCACCGCCGGCGGCCTGCGTCTGACCGGCACCGGCGGCAAGGGTCTCGTGACCACGGTGCTGCTGTTCCTGGCGCTGTATCTGGGGCGCTTTGTCATCCTCATCCTGTTCACAAAGCTGGTGGACCCCACCGCCACCATGGAGGAAATGGGTTTTTCCTCCAACTGGGTGTACAGCCTGCTGCTGTTCGCGTCGCTGCCGCTGAGTTTTGTGCTGGCCTTCGCGCCCTTCTTTGGTGAGGAATACGGCTGGCGTGCCTTTTTGCAGCCGCTGCTGCAAAAGCGCTTCGGCCCCCGGCGGGGCGTGCTGCTGCTGGGCGTTTTGTGGGGCTTTTGGCACCTGCCGCTGAACGTGTTTTATTACAGCCCCGCCACCTGGGTGCAGAGCCTGGTGAACCAGGTGCTGCTGTGCGTCTGCCTGGCCTCCTTTTTGGGCTATGCCCAGCACAAGACCCGCACCGTGTGGGTGCCGGTGGTGGTGCATTTTCTGAACAACAACCTCATCGCGGTGTTTGCCGGCAGCGCCAACGTGATCGAGAACCAGGTCATCGGCTGGACGGATGTGATCGTGAGCTGCGTGCTGATGGCCGCCCTCTACCTGCCCAGCCTGGCCAGCCGCGTCTGGAAGCGGCCCCTGCCCTGCCTGCCCCTGGACGTGCCGGAAGATGCCGCGGCGCCCGCCGGCCCCGGCGAGGCAAAACAGCCGCCCCAGTACGGCCCGCAGCCCTGAGCACACAAAAAAAGGAACGCCCCGCGGGGCGTTCCTTTTGTTTTATTCGCCGTCCTTGAGGATGCAGGCGTCCCGGTCGGGGCCCACCGAGATATAGCGGATGGGCCGGCCCACCGCCTTCTCGATGTAGCGCACATAGTCCTTCGCCGCCTCGGGCAGTTCCTCCCAGCGGCGGCAGCCGCTGATGTCGCAGTGCCAGCCGGGCAGTATTTTCACCACCGGCTGCGCGTTATCCAGGGCGGTGCCCATGGGGAAGCGGTCGGTCTCCACGCCGTCCACCAGGTACTTTTCCACCACCGGCACCTGCTCCATGTAGTCCAGCACGTCCAGCAGGGTCAGGGCCAGCTCGTCCGCGCCCTGGCAGTTTGCGCCGTAGCGGCTGGCCACCACGTCGAAGGGGCCCACCCGCCGGGGCCGGCCGGTGGCCGCGCCGTACTCGTGGCCCGCCTCCCGCAACAGGTGCTTGTCCTCCTCGGTCATGGCCCGCTCGGCGGTGAAGGGGCCCTCGCCCACGCAGGAGGAATAGGCCTTCATGATGCCGATGCTCTTGTCCAGCTTGTGCCCGGGCAGCCCCGCGCCGATGGGGGCGTAGGCGCCGATCACATTGGAGGAACTGGTGTAGGGGTAGATGCCGAAGTCGATATCCCGCAGCGCGCCCAGCTGGGCCTCGAACATGATCTTCTTGCCCGCGTCGTCCGCCTCGGCCAGGTAGGCGCCCGCATCGCAGATGTACTCCCGGAAGAGCTCGCCGTACTTTTGGCACCAGGCCCAGGCCTCCTCCAGGTCGATGGGCTTCGCGCCATACACCCGCTCCAGCGTCAGGTTCTTCCACTCCACGATGGTGGCCAGGTGGCGTTTGCGGCCCTCGTCCAGGTGCACAAGGTCGCCCATGCGCAGGGTCTTTTTCATGTACTTGTCGCCGTAGGCGTAGGCGATGCCCCGCCGGGTGGAGCCGAACTGGCTGCCGGTGGCGGACAGGCGATCCTCTTCCAGGCCGTCCTCGGCCACATGCCAGGGCATGCACACGGTGGCCCGGTCGCTGATCTTCAGGTTGGCCGGGCTGATCTGCACGCCCTTTTCCCGCAGAGCGGCGATCTCCTTTTCCAGATGGGCCGGGTCGATGACCATGCCGCCGCCCATCACACAGACCACGTTGGGCCGCAGGATGCCGGAGGGCAGCAGGTTCAGCACGAACTTGCCCCGCTCGTTCTTCACGGTGTGCCCCGCGTTGTTGCCGCCCTGATACCGGGCCACGATGTCATAGTCGCGGCTGAGCAGGTCCACCATGCGGCCCTTGCCCTCGTCGCCCCAGTTTACGCCAGTGATCGCTGTCAACATGACTGTTTCCCCTTTTCGACGCTTATTAGTTTTTACACAAAAAAAGATACAGCAGTGCGGATCGTGAGATCCGGCATTGCTGTATGCCCTTTTTCACATGCTTAGGATACCACCCCGGGCGGCGGCTGTCAACCGGTTTTGCTTTTTTTCATCGTTTTGCCCTTGCCCCACCCTCCGGCCGCCCCTTCATATCCCGGCCAAAAAGCGCATATATATTCCCCGTGAGAATCATCACGGGGAGTGACGCTGTGTGAAAGGGAACATCGACGAGCGAGCCTTGCAGCTGGCGCTGTACATCACCGAACACCGTGCCACCGTGCGCAGCGCCGCCGGCGCCTTCGGCGTCAGCAAATCCACGGTGCACAAGGATGTGACCACCCGGCTCAAGCGGCTGAATCCCCAGCTGTACCGGCAGGTGCAGCAGGTGCTGGGAGCCAACAAGGCCGAGCGGCACCTGCGGGGCGGGGCCGCCACCCGGCTGAAGTATTCCCGCAAGTGAGGCGGCATCATGGAAACGCGCCGGCCCGGTGGATCTGACCGGGCCGGCGCGTTTTGCCGTTTGCGGGGCCGCTCACGCAAATTCCCGGGCGGCCAGGGCCAGCAGCCGGCGGATGGGCAGTTTCTGGGGGCAGCTTTTCTCGCACTCGCCGCACCCCACGCAGGCCGACGGCTCGCCGCCCTGCACCGCCGCGTTGCGGGCGGCGGCGTCCGGCGCGCCCCGCAGGCGGGCGTTGTAGGCGGCCAGGCGATCCGGGATGCGGATGGAGGCCGGGCAGCCGGAGACGCAGTAGCCGCAGCCGGTGCACTGCACCAGCTGCTCCGCGGTCAGGATACGCCGCAGCGGCTCCACCGCCGCCCGCTCCCGGTCGGTGAGGGGCGCGAGGCTGCCCATCACCCGCAGGTTCTCCTCCATCTGTTCGGGGCTGCTCATGCCGGAGAGCACCATCTTCACCCCTTCAAAATCGGCAGCGAAGCGCAGGGCGAAGGCTGCCGGGCTGCTGTCGCTCACACCGGCCAGCAGCGCCCGGGCCTCGTCGGGCAGCTGCGCCAGCCGCCCGCCCTTCACCGGCTCCATCACGATCACCGGCTTGCCGTGGCGGCGGCAGACCTCGTAGCAGGCGCGGCTCTGCACCTGGGGGTCCTCGTAGTCCAGATAGTTGAACTGAAGCTGCACAAAGTCCAGCTGGGGGTATTCGGTGAGGATGCGCTCCAGCACCTCGGCGGTGTCGTGGAAGGAGATGCCCACATGGCGCACCCGTCCCTCCTCCTTCAGACGGAAGGCGGTCTCATAGGCGCGGCAGCTCTTGTAGAACTCAAAGCGCCCGGCGCTCTGGGCGTGCATCAGGTACATGTCGAAATACTCCACCCCGCAGGCGGCCAGCTGGCTCTCGAACAGGGGCAGGATATCCGCCTCCGTCTTAAAAAAAGGCGGCGAGAGTTTGTCCGCCAGGATGTACTTCTCCCGGGGGTAGCGGCTGGTCAGCGCCTCCTTCAGCGCCGCCTCGCTCTGCCCGTCGTGGTAGCCATGGGCGGTGTCGAAGTAGCAAAAGCCCGCCGCCAGAAATTCGTCCACCATGCGGCAGGTGGTCTCGACGTCCACCTGATCCCCCCGCATGGGCAGCCGCATGAACCCAAAGCCAAGTTTTTTGTCCGGTGCGCCAAACACACGGCACTCCCCCTTTTTTCTTTGTTATCTTTATTATACCTGCAGTTGTACCTGTTGGCAATGCGCCCCCCTTTGTGATAAAATTACGGTGAACGGCGCCGCGGCGCCCTATACTGAAACAAAAGGCAACGGGCAAAGGAGGCGCGTTTTTTATGAGCGAAAAGATGCTGGACTGCGCGGTGGTGGGCGGCGGGCCCGCCGGGCTTTCGGCGGCCATCAACCTGCACCAGCGGGGCAAGGGCGTCCGGGTGCTGGGCGCGGGGGCGGGCCTGCTGGCCAAGGCCGAGCGGGTGGACAACTACCTGGGCCTGCCGGGGCTTTCGGGCGAGGAGATGCTGGCCGCCTTTGCCGACCACGCGAAGGCCATGGGCATCGAGGCCGAGCCGGGCCGGGTGGCAAACGTGCTGGCCATGGGCGACCGCTTCCTTTTGAATTTTGACGGCAACATCCTGGAGGCCCGCACGGTGATCCTGGCCGGGGGCGTGGCCAAAGCCAAGCCCGTGGAGGGCGAGAGCGAATTTTTGGGCCGGGGCGTGTCCTACTGCGCCACCTGCGACGGCATGCTCTACCGGGGCCGCGAGGTGGTGGTGTGGGGCCTCTCCCCCGAGGCCGCCGGCGAGGCGAACTTCCTCTCCTCCATCGGCTGCAAGGTGCGCTTCGTCTCCGGCAGGCGCCCCGCGGAGCTGAGCGACGCCGTGGAGCATCTGGCCGGCGCGGTGCAGGCGGTGGGCGGCGGCGACACGGTGGAGTGGGTGCAGGTGGCCGGCCGGCGGCTGCCGGTGCAGGGGGTGTTCATCCTGCGCAGCGCCATCGCCCCCGACACCCTGCTGCCGGGTCTTGCCATCGAGGACGGCTTTGTGAAGGTGGACCGGCGCATGGCCACCAACATCGAGGGCGCCTTTGCCGCCGGAGACGTCACCGGCGCACCGCTGCAGGTGGCCAAGGCGGTGGGCGAGGGGCTCATCGCGGGCCTTTCCGCCGCGGAGTATCTGGACAAGCACTGAACTTTTTTTACAGAGAAGCGCCCGGAGGCAATGCCTCCGGGCGCTTGTTCGCGTTGTGAATGCCGGTTCACATCAGGCTGCGGTAGAGCGCGGCGATCTCCTCCACGCTGGTGTCCCGGGGATTGCCGGGGCGGCAGGCGTCGGCATAGGCCGACTCGGCGAGGAAGGGCACGTCCTCCTCCTTCACGATGGTCTTCAGGTCGGCGGGGATGCCCACGTCCTGACTCAGCTGCTTCACCGCGGCGCAGGCGGCCTTGCGGGCCTGGTCCAGGGTCATGGCGTCCACGCCCTCCACGCCCATGGCCTTGGCGATGTCCCGGTATTTCTCACCGGTGGCGGGGGCGTTGTACTCCATCACGGTGGGCAGCAGGATGGCGTTGGCCACACCGTGAGGAGTGTCGTAGACGGCACCCAGGCTGTGCGCCATGGAGTGCACGATGCCCAGGCCCACGTTGGAGAAGCCCTGGCCGGCGATGTACTGGGCCAGCGCCATTCCCTCCCGGCCCTCGGGGATGCCGGCCACGGCGGCCCGCAGGTATTTGGAGATCAGCCGGATGGCCTCCAGATGGAACATGTCGGTCATCTCCCAGGCGGCCCTGGTGATGTAGCCCTCGATGGCGTGGGTCAGCGCGTCCATGCCGGTGGCGGCGGTGAGCCCCTTGGGCATGGTGGACATCATGTCCGGGTCCACCACGGCCACCTCAGGGATGTCGTTGGTGTCCACGCAGACGAACTTGCGCTTCTTCTCCACGTCGGTGATGACGTAGTTGATGGTCACCTCGGCGGCGGTGCCGGCGGTGGTGGGCACCGCGATGGTGAACACCGCGTGTTTCTTGGTGGGGGCCACCCCCTCCAGGCTGCGCACGTCGGCGAACTCGGGGTTGTTGGCGATGATGCCGATGGCCTTGGCGGTGTCCATGGAGGAGCCGCCGCCGATGGCCACGATGCAGTCCGCCCCGCTGGCCTTAAAGGCCTTCACGCCGGTCTGCACGTTCTCGATGGTGGGGTTGGGTTTGATGTCGCTGTACACCTCGTAGGCAAAGCCCGCGGCGTCCAGCAGGTCGGTGACCTTTTTGGTCACGCCGAACTTCAAGAGGTCCGGGTCGGAGCAGACGAAAGCCTTTTTGTAGCCCCGGCCGGTGAGCTCCGGCAGAATGTTCTGGATGGCGCCCTTTCCATGGTAGGAAATGGTGTTCAACACGATGCGATTGGCCATTGGTATCCTCTCCTTTTCCGGTCAAACAAAGAGATCTGCGGGCAGATCGCCCTATTCGTTATTATTATAACGATAAAAAGCCCGGAGAATCAAGGGGAGATTTTTAAGAAAAGCTGGATAATTTTTATATGCGGTGCAATAATCCGGCCCCTTGGGCTGTTTATTCTAAGCCGGCCCGGGAACACTACCCCCAAGCAGGCCGCATATTTTCAAAAAAAGGAGTTATACAGATGAAAAAGTTTGCTTTGACCATCACCGCTATCCTGGCCGCGGCCGCCCTCGCCGGCTGCACCTCCGCGCCCTCCTCTTCGTCGGCGCCCTCCTCCGTTCCCTCTTCCTCCGCGCCCTCTTCCGCGCCCGCCTCGCAGTCCGCCTCCGGCTCCACCGCCGCCGGCGTGACCATGGCCAGCAGCCTGACCGAGATCATGGACGCGGTGCTGGCCGGCGCGCCCGCCGACCAGCTGCCCATGCTGCTGCCCGCCGACCTGAACGGCGGCGAGAAGTACGCCCCGCTCACCGAGGAGAACTCCGAGTACAACCTGGGCGTGGCCCGCGACCGCTACGCCGACGGCATCGACGCCGAGGCGGCCATGAGCTCGGTGCCCTTCTCCGTCTGCCTGGTGCAGGCAAACAGCGCCGACGAAGCCGAGCAGCTGGCCGCCGACATCGAGGCCAACGCCAACCCCCGCAAGTGGGTCTGTGTGGAGGCCGAGAGCAAGATCGTGGACCGGTCGGGCGACAAGGTCATCCTGATCATGGCCAGCACCGATCTGGCAAACCAGCTGCACGCGGCCTTCACCGCCCTGGCGCAGTAAGCCGTGAACCGCAAAGTTGGGCTCGCGGCTGCGGGGCTCTGCCTCGCGGCCGCCGCGCTGCTGGGCCTGGCGGCGGCGGGGGGACTGTTCGCGCCCGGCGTGCGCCCGGATGAAAACGGCATCTACACCGCCAAAGGGCACTGGGTGGAGGCGCTGGGCCGGGCCGACACGGACAGCGCCGCCCGCTTTGCCGAAAAGCTGAAGGCGCTGAAGGCCGACCTGCTCACCGGGCAAAACCGCGCCTTTTACGCCATCGTGCCGGATAAGGGCTATTACCTGCCCGGCGAGGTGAAGCCCGCCACCGACTACGCCGCGCTCTTTGCCGCGGCGGACGGGGGGCTGGCGGGCAGCGGCATCGAAAAGATCGACCTGACCGGGGCCCTCGCCCTGGAGGACTATTATCGCACCGACAGCCACTGGCGGCAGGAGCGCCTTTTCGCCGTGCTGGAGGCGCTGGGCGGGGCGATGGGCTTTTCGGTGGACCTGGACGACTTCGACCCGGTGACGGTGGAAGGCTTCATCGGCGCCTACGGCAAGTACGGCGCAAACGAACCGGAATCCCTCACCTATCTGGTGAGCGGCGTCACCGACGCGGCCGTATGCGACAACTATCAGTACCCGGACTTCACCGCCGTCTACGACACCGCGCGCCTTTCCACCGATGTGCCCTACGACGTGTTTCTCAGCGGGGCCAGCCCCCTGATCACCATCGAAAGCCCGCTGGCCGCCACCGACCGGGAGCTGGTGGTGTTCCGGGACTCCTACGCCAGCAGCCTTGTGCCGCTGCTGCTGGGGCAGTACTGCCGGGTGACGCTGGTGGACATCCGCTATATGGTCAGCGGCCTGGTGCCGCAGTATCTGGAGTTCACCGACCAGGACGTGCTGTTTTTGTACAGCACTTATATTGTAAACCAGAGCGCCATGCTGCGCTGACGGCGTATGCGATTTGCCAAAGTTCGGTGTTGTGCCCCGCGGGGTTTCGGGGCAAAACGCCGAACTTTTTTTGCCGGGGCTTGCAATCGCCGCGCCGCTGTGCAATACTGAGTAACAAAAGCGGGCCGCTTTTCGCGGCCCCGGGGCAGGTGGGACGGATGGGCTGCGGCCAAACGAAATCGAACAGACAGAGCGGCAGGCGAAACGCCTGCCGCTCTTCGCTTTATTATAGCACTGTTGTGCAGTGCGTCGAGGGGAGGGATCGCCTGTGAAGGGTCCGCTGGTGCCCACACGGGTCAAAAATCTGTTGATGGTGCTGCTGGGCAACGCCCTGTACGCCCTGGCGGTGGATATGTTCGTGCTGCCCTGCGGGCTGATCACCGGCGGGACCACCGGCCTCGCGCTGGCCGCCCGCTACTGGCTGGACGTGCCGGTGGCCGGCTTCGTGCTGGTCTCCAACGTCATCATGTTCGCGGTGGGGGCGCTGGCCATGGGGCGGTGGTTCGCCTTCAACACGGCGCTGTCCACCTTCTGCTACCCGCTGTTTCTGGACCTGTTCGCCCGCATCCCCGGCATCGACGGCTTCACCCGGGACCCCATGCTGGGCACCGTGTTCGCCGGGGTGCTGATCGGGGTGGCCATCGGCCTGGTGATCGGCGCGGGGGCGTCCAGCGGCGGCATGGACATCCCCCCCATCGTGCTGAACAAGTACTTCGGCCTGCCGGTGGGCGTGGTGATGTATCTGCTGGATTTTGTCATCCTCATCGGCCAGATGGTCTTTGCCGACAAGGAGCAGATCCTCTACGGCATCCTGCTGGTGCTGCTGTACACCGTCATCCTGGAGAAGGTGGCGGTGCTGGGCCACTCCAAGATCCAGGTGAAGATCCTCAGCGAAAAGAACGACGAGATCCGCCGCATCATCCTGCGGGTGCTGGACCGGGGCTGCACCGTGCTGCACGCCCAGACCGGCTACACCGGCACCGAGCGGGATATGCTGCTGACGGTGGTGACCAACCGGGAACTGGCCAAGCTGAACCATCTGGTGCTGGAGACCGACCCCCAGGCCTTCATCGTCATCAGTTCGGTGAACGAGGTGCACGGCCGGGGCTTCACCCTCCAGAAGATCTACAAATAAGCGGCGCCGCGCCGGGCGGGGAAACGCGTCCGGCGCTCTCTGCGCCCGCAAGGCGGTGTTTTGTGTGAGAATGGAAAACGATCTGGGGCGCGACCCCATCCGGCGGCTGGTGCTGCGCATCGCGCTGCCCAGCATGCTGGCGCAGTTCGTGAGCGTTTTGTACAGCGTGGTGGACCGGATGTACATCGGCAACATCCCCGAGGTGGGGAACCTGGCCCTGGCGGGGGCGGGGGTGTGCGGTCCCATCGTGACCATGATCGGCTCGGTGGCCTTTCTGGTGGGGGTGGGCGGCTCGCCCCTGGTGAGCATCCGCATGGGCGCGGGCGACAACGGGGGCGCGGCGCGCATCCTGGCCAACTGTTTTGTGCTGCTGACGGGCCTGGCGGCGGGGCTGATGGCGCTGGCCCTGGCCACCCGCAGGCCGGTGCTGCTGCTCTTCGGCGCCAGCGAGGCCAGCCTGCCCTACGCCGAAAGCTATTACACGGTGTACCTGACGGGCACTCTGTTCGCGCTGCTCTCCACCGGCATGAACCAGTTCATCATCTGCCAGGGCTTTGCCAAAAAGGGCATGCTCTCGGTGCTGCTGGGCGCGGTGCTGAACATTTTGCTGGACCCGGTGTTCATCTTTCTGCTGAAGATGGGTGTGGCCGGCGCGGCGCTGGCCACCGTGCTCAGCCAGCTGGCCAGCTGCGTTTTCGTGCTGCTGTTCCTGTTCAGCCGCCGGCCGCCCATCCGCATCACCTTCGGCGGTTACAGCGCCCGCATCATGGGCCGGGTGCTGGCCACCGGCTTCACCCCCTTCGTCATCATCGCCTTCGACAACGTGATGATCATCGCCCTCAACTCCCTGCTGCAAAAATACGGCGGCGCGGCCCAGGGCGACCTGCTGGTGGCGGCGGCCACCATCGCCCAGAGTTTCATGCTGGTGGTCACCATGCCCCTGGGCGGCATCACCGGCGGCACCGGGGCCATCCTGGGCTACAACTACGGCGCGGGCCAGCCCGGGCGCATCCTCCAGGCCCAGAAATTCATCCTTCTGCTCTGCCTTGGCTACACCGCCCTCTTGTTCCTCATCGGGCAGGGGGCGCCCGGCCTCTTTGTGTCCATCTTTTCCGGCGACGGACAGGTGGCCCGGCTGGCGGTGCAGGCCATCCGCATCTACACCCTGGGCATCATCCCGCTGGCGGTGCAGTACACCATTGTGGACGGCTTCACCGGCATGGGCATGATGCAGTATTCCCTGCCCCTCTCCTTCTTCCGCAAGGGCATCTATTTTCTGCCCCTGTTCCTGCTGCCCATCTGGTTCGGCGCCATGGCCGCCTTCGTGGCCGAGCCCATCTCCGACTTTGTGGCCCCGGTGGTCTCCTCGCTGGTCTACTGGAGGCGCATCCGCTATGTGGTGGGGCTCAAACAGCCGGACCGGAACCCATAACTTCCGCAAGGCGGGCCGTCCCGAACGGGCGGCCCGCCTTTTTTGTCGCTCTTTTTCCTCCCTGTGAGACCTTTTGTGCGCACCGATCGTGCGAATTCTCCCAAAAACACCACAACCGCTTCGCGGTTTTTGCGGATGAATTTCGTGAATACCGCCATATATTGCCATTTCGTCCGCATTTTTTGTATTTTTGGGTTGTTATTTTGCCGCCGGTCTCATATAATGATGGATAGCAGAATCATTGGAAGGGAGCGTGCGCTATGCAATTTTGCCGCACCGAAGAACTGTTCGATCTCTCCCGCACCCTGGCCGCCCCCCTGTTTGAGGGCAAGGAGTGGCCCTGGCAGGTGCTGGACGAGCTGAAGGATTTTATCACCAGGCTGGGCGAGAGCCTGCCCGCCGCTGAATACGACCAGCCCCAGCCGGGGGTGTGGGTGGCAAAGACCGCCAAGGTGGCCCCCACCGCCCTGCTGGGCGCGCCCTGCATCATCGGCCCCGGGGCGGAGGTGCGCCACTGCGCCTTTATCCGGGGCAGCGCGCTGGTGGGCGCGGGCGCCGTGGTGGGCAACAGCGTGGAGCTGAAAAACTGCATCCTGTTCGACGGGGCGCAGGTGCCCCATTTCAACTATGTGGGCGACTCCATCCTGGGCTGCAAGGCCCATCTGGGGGCCGGCGCGGTGACCAGCAACCTGAAGAGCGACAAGAGCCTGGTGGTGGTGAAGAACGGCGACGAACAGGTGGCCACCGGCCGCAAAAAGCTGGGGGCCCTGGTGGGCGACGGCGCCGAGGTGGGCTGCAACAGCGTGCTGTGCCCGGGCGCGGTGCTGGGGCGCGGCTGCCAGGTGTATCCCACCAGCTGCGTGCGGGGCACCGTGCCCGCCGGGTATATCTACAAAGGGCCGGGCAAGCTGGCCAAACGGGTTTGACCCGCTGAAAGGAGACATTTCACATGGGCAGATTATTTGGCACCGACGGCGTGCGGGGCATTGCCGGCGAGGACATGACCTGCGAGCTCGCCATGAACATCGGCCGCGCGGCGGCCACCGTGCTCACCTACGGGCGACGGCGCCGCCCACTGGTGGTGCTGGGCAAGGACACCCGCATCTCCAGCGATATGCTGGGCGCCGCGCTGGCCGCCGGCCTGTGCAGCGTGGGGGCGGACGTGATCGACCTGGGGGTGGTGCCCACCCCCGCCGTGGCCTACCTTGTGATGAAGTACAAGGCGGACGCGGGCGTGATGATCAGCGCCAGCCACAACCCCTTCCCCTTCAACGGCATCAAAATCTTCGGCGGCGAGGGCTTCAAGCTGCCGGACGATCTGGAGGACCAGATCGAGACCCTGATCGAGAAGAACCGCTTTTCCCTGGCCACCGGCGACAGCCTGGGTCAGATCAGCCACTGCACCACCGCCGTGCGGGACTATGTGGAGCACCTGAAGAGCAGCATCCCCACCTCGCTGGAGGGGATGAAGATCCTGGTGGACTGCGCCAACGGCTCCGCCTCGGCCACCGCCGGGCAGCTGTTCGCCCAGCTGGGGGCGGACGCCGAGATCCTGTCCGCCGCGCCGGACGGGGTGAACATCAACGAGAACTGCGGCTCCACCCACATGGAGGCGCTGTGCGAAAAGGTGCGCGCCACCCCCGGCGCTGTGGCGGGCGTGGCCTTTGACGGCGACGCCGACCGCTGCCTGTTCGTGGACGAAAAGGGCGAAGTGGTGGACGGCGACTTCATCATGGCCATCTGCGGGCTGGATATGCTGGAGCGGGGCAAACTGCGGCGGAACACCATCGTGGGCACCGTGCTCACCAACCTGGGCTTTGCCCGCTTCTGCGAGGCGAACGGCATGCACTTCGCCGCCACCAAGGTGGGCGACCGGTATGTGCTGGAGGAGATGGAACAGGAGGGCTACACCCTGGGCGGCGAGCAGAGCGGCCACATCATCTTCCGGGACTACGCCACCACCGGCGACGGCCAGCTCACGGCGCTGCAGCTGCTGTGCCTGCTCAAGCGCTGCCAAAAGCCCCTGTCGGAACTGGCACAGGTGATGACCCGGCTGCCGCAGGTGATGGAAAACGTGAAGGTGAGCGCTGCCGGCAAGCTGGAATTCTACAACAACGACGCCATCAAGGCCGCCATCCGCGCAAAGAAGGAGCAGCTGGGCGATACCGGCCGAGTGCTGGTGCGGGTGAGCGGCACCGAGCCGCTGATCCGGGTGATGGTGGAGGGCCAGGACGAGGCCCTCATCCAGGCCATCGCCACGGAGCTGGCCGAACTGGTGCGCAGCGAACTGGCCTGAAAACGTTCTCTCCATAGCAAAAGGCCCCCGGCCGTGCGTTTAAGCGCGGCCGGGGGCCTTCTTTTTCGCTTTGTCTCATCCTTCAGGGCGTATCTCAAAAGCGCGCAGGCTTGCGGTGCATCCGTTCTTTTCATAGAACTTCTCCGCCTGCGGCTGCGCCCCAAAGTAGAGCAGGGTGGGCGTGGTCCGCTTAGCAAGCCGGAGCAACGCCGAGCCGATGCCCTGCCCCTGATACCGGGGCAGCACCAGTACCTCGGGGATGGTGCCGAAAAAGCAGCCGTCTGTGAGGATGCGCAGGCAGCCCACCAGTTTCGTACCGTCCCAGGCAGTGATGTTGATGGTGCGTTCGAGGGCGCGGCGGGTCTTTTCCACATCGTACTCCCCTGGCCAGACCTGCTGTGCAAGTTCGATGAACCGCTGCGCGCAAAGCGCTTTGTCGTCCACTCTGTATTCCAGCATTCCTTTTTCCTCCGCCGCGGGACGCCGCCTCACTCCGCCCGGTCTTCGAACACCAGCCGCTTTTGCAGGTACACCTTGCTGGCAAAGGCCCGGGCCGCATGGATCACCACCAGCCGGTCGTCATCGTTCACCGGCGCGGGGGCCTCGCCGGCGGCCGCCTGCTGCAGCGCGGTCTCCAGCTGGTCGCAGAAATAATCGTAGGCCCGCCGCAACTCGCACACCTCGGCCTGCATCCGGATTATCCGAGCCACCTCCTGAATGCTCAGCACCTGTTTGAGGGCGCAGATCACCAGCAGCTGCGCCACATGGGTGCGGCCGTACTTTTTGTTGGCCGGCGGAGCCATCACCTTCTGCTTGACATAGTTGTTCACCATGGCCTTGGTGAGCACCTTTTCCTCCCCCGGCGGGCACAGCGGGGCAAACACCTCATTCAGATACCCGGTGACCTGGTCCATATACAGCGCAATGCCGGGCAGCTGCTCCCACCGGGGGCAGCGGAACTGCATCATCTGCGCCGCCTGCTCGCTGTTTTGAAAGCCCTGTTTCATCGTGTCAGTTCCTCTCCTGTTGGTTTTTTATACGACGTCTACATTATAGCACATTTTCCCGGTTTTGAAAGGCCGGGCTTGACGGCTTGACGGGCTGTGTTATGATAAGAAAGGTCTTTTTTATGGAGGAGAGGGGTTTATGCGTGTAAAAGAACGGCTGCTGCGGCAGTGGGAACTGGGGCTCGAGCCCTATTCAAAAACATTTTTGATGTGGCTGGTGTGCGCGGGCATCGCCGGCGTGGCCTGCGGCGCGGTGGGCGCGGCCTTTTTCCACCTGGTGCGCTGGGCCACCGGCATGCGCCAGGCGAACCCCTGGCTTTTGTACCTGCTGCCGGTGGGCGGCCTTGTGATCGTGTTCGTCTACCGGGCCTGCCGCATGGGCACCGAGCGGGGCACCAACGCGGTGCTGGAGAGCGCCCAGCAGGGCAGGCGCGCGCCGCTGCGGCTGACGCCGCTCATCATCATGGCCACCTTCATCACCCATCTTTTGGGCGGCAGCGCGGGCCGTGAGGGCGCGGCGCTGCAGATCGGCGGCAGCATGGGCGGCTGGCTGGGCGAAAAGCTGCGGCTGGACAGCCGCAGCCAGCGGGTGATGGTGCTGGCGGGCATGAGCGCGGTGTTCAGCGCCCTGTTTGGCACCCCGCTCACGGCGGCGGTGTTCAGCATCGAGGTGATCTGCGTGGGGGTGGTGTACCACTCGGCGCTGCTGCCCTGCGCCCTGGCCAGCCTCGTCTCCTACGGCACCGCCGTGGCGCTGGGCACGGTGCCCGAGCATTTTGCGGTGCGCGGCGCGGCGGCCTTGAGCTTTGACAATTCCTGGCGGGCGCTGCTGCTGGGGGTGGGCTGCGGGGCGCTGGGCATCCTGTTCTGCGTGGCCATGCACACCGCCAGCCATCTCTATCAGACAAAGCTGAAGAACCAGTATCTGCGCATCCTGGTGGGCAGCGCCCTCATCATCCTGTTCACCCTGGCGGTGGGCAGCCGGGCCTACAACGGCGCGGGCATGGACGTGGTGGAGGCCGCCATCACCGAGGGGCAGCTGGTGCATCCGGCGGCCTTCCTGTTCAAACTGATCCTCACCGCCATCACCCTGGGCTGCGGCTTCCGGGGCGGCGAGATCGTGCCCACCTTCTTTGTGGGTTCCACCTTCGGGTGCCTGGTGGGCCCGCTGCTGGGGCTGGACCCGGGCCTTGCCGCGGCGCTGGCGCTGGTGGCCACCTTCTGCGCGGTGACCAACTGCCCCATCGCCAGCATCCTGCTGGGGGTGGAGCTGTTCGGCGCCGAACCGCTGCTGCTTTATCTGCTGGTGTGCGCGGTGAGTTACCTGCTCAGCGGCAACTACAGCCTCTACTCCAGCCAGATGACCCTGGGTTCCAAACTCACCAATCCCCCGCCGGAAATGCCGGTGGACAGCTTCTGCCACTGAAATCGAAAAGAGCCTTCCCCGCACAGGGAAGGCTCTTTTTCTTTGGTTCAAAGCCCGGTCTCTTTGCCGCAGTGGGGGCAATACTTGCCCACGTCCCGGCCCAGGTGCGCCCCGCAGTGGGGGCAGCGGATGAACACGACCCAGATGACCGCGGTCACACAGCCAGCCCCCAAAAGCAGGGCCAGCAGCACGGTGGTTTCAAAGCGCAGGAACAGCACCAGCAGCAACAGCGTCACGGCCGCGCAGGCCCACAGGACCTGCATTGCTTTTTTCAGACCCATCGTTTCCCCTTTCTTATTGCGCGGCGGGCTCCAGCGTTTGCAGGATGTGATCCTTTACCTTATCCTTGGGCATTTCCAGCGCCAGGGAAAGTTCCTCGTAAAGCAGTTCCTCCGCCCGCTTCATAAACTGCTGGTCGGTCTTGCCCAGTTTTTTGCCCCGGGCGGCGGCCTGTCTGCCCTTCTGGTAGACAGCCTTGATGATCTTCACCAGCGATTCGCACTGATAGGTGTGCAAAAGGCCCCGGTAGTGTTCCGCCAGGGTGCGCTGGTCGGTGCCGTCGCAGCAGCCCGGTTCGATCTCAGGCATGCGGCGGATCAGGTCCCGCGCCTCTTCTCCGCTGATGACAGGGCGCATGAACACCTTGGTGTCCACAGGGGTGTACACCGTGCCGCTGCCGAACACCGGCGTCAGCGTATAGTACATGGCCTGCCCGCCGCCCTCCAGCTGGGGTTTCATGGAGACTCCCTCCACCCGGCAGATGCCGGAATTTCCGTACACGATCAGACTTCCCGTTTCAAACATCTCTGTCCTCCATCTTTCGCCCAGGCGCCGCCGCGCCGCTGCCGTCTGTATCCGTCAAACCGAACTTCTTTCGCTGACCCGATCCGCTCGAGGTCTCACCGTGAATACTATGCTATTATTATAGCACGTTTGGAGGGCTTTGGGTAAGTCAAAGATCAAATTCCGCCGTTTTTTGCGCGCAGATGCGCAAAAACACGGGGGCCGGTACCGGTCCCCGTGTTTTTCTCCGATTTTCTCCGGGTCTTAATCCTGGATCAGTTCTTTTCCGTAGTACCGCGCCATCTCCTGCTGGCGGTCATCCACATACAAAAGGGCGGGCCTGGTGGGATACTCTTCCAGCCGGACCTGCTCCACCGCGGGGTCCTTCAACAGTTCCAGCCTGCGCTGGAACGCTGCGTGATAAGCCGCGGCCTCGCCGCTGCGCAGCGAGAACACCGCCTCCAGGCTGGTGAAGGAGTAGACCGGTTCCTGGTCGCTCAGGTGGGTGTTGCCGACCATCAACGCCATCAGGGCGAACACGCCCGCAATGCAGACCGAGTACAGTACCGGCACCGTTTTGGTCGGCACGCCGGCGTCTTGCTCTGTCCGGGAACGGCGGTCCCGGGCCGCCAGCCAGCCCACAAGGTAGCACCAGTCCACCATCCACAGCAGGATAAAACCGTAAAAGATGATGTCGTACATCCGCTTGGGCCCGAAGGACAGCTCGGTGTACGCGCTGGGGCAATACATCGCGCCATACAGCGCCGCCGAGCCGATCCAGACGAGGCCCGGCAGCGGAAAGGAAAAGCGGCTCCTGCGCGCCGCGTGCCAGCACACGGGGGCCAGCATCGCCATCACCAGCAGTACCGGAAGCCCCAGCCAGCGGCTCGCCTCGGAGAACATAAACCGAAGGGCCAGCCGCAGCGCCAGCAGCGCGTCCGGCTGCCAGGCGTAATTGTCCAGCCGCGCGTTGTTGCCCGGCGCCAGCAGGCAGGCGGCGAAGCTTGCGGCAAACGCCGCCGCGGGCAGCAGCATCCACCGCAGGGCGGGATGCTTTTTGAGCGCGAGCCCCGCCAGCAGCCCGGCCAGCATCAGCGCGCTCACCAGCCCGGACACGAAATTGCCGCCGCCCTGCACCACGGCCAGCACCGTGCAGACGGCCGTCAGAGCCCCGCGGCGGGCGGACGTGCGCGCCAGCACCAGCCGGATGAGCAGGCCGTACAGCGCCAGGCTCAGCGCGTACATAAATGTGTAATACACCGAACCGTTGTACCAGTAAAAGGACTGGGCCGCATCGGGGACAAGTTCGATCTGGAGCATCAGCGTGAGAAAGGCCGCGATCAGGGCGGCGGGCCGGCTCACACCGAACACCTTTTCAAACAGGGTAGAGAAAAAAAAGGCGGTGCCGGCGCACAGGGCGGACAGCATGATCCAGGGCACAAGGGCATACCAGCCCTCGCCAAAGGTCAAGGGGCCCAGGCTCATGAGCAACAGCCCGGAAAAGGTGCCCTGGGCCACGCGGTACAGGCGGGCGACCTGGGCGAACGCCGCGCCCAGCACCGCCAGCAGCGAGTGGGTGTCCTTCCAGGCGGCGGTGATATCCAGGGCGAAGTTGAAGTCATCGTAACAGGGCACATCGTAACGGCCCAGCCAGAGCAACGGCGCCACCAGTACCGCCAGCGCCGCGCCCAGCAGGATGCAGGCTGTTTTTTCCGAGACCCGCAGCTTCAGCAGCCGGCCCCAAAGGCTCTGTTTTTGCACCGTGTCACCTCTCCGCGGTCGGCGCGCCCGCGGCGCTGTCCGGGTGGTTCTTTCGCCAGGCAAGGAAACTGTCCAGGATGACGGCGGCGCTCACCGCGTCCAGCTTGCCCTTGCGCTTTTTGCCAAAGGTGCCCGCCTCGGAAAGCTGGGCCGCGGCGGTGACGGTGGTGCGGCGCTCGTCCCAAAAGACGATGGGCACCTTCGCCCCCAGCTCCACCAGGGCCGCCATCTTGCGGGTCTTTTCCGCCCGGGCGCCCTCGGTGCCGTCCATATTTTTGGGCAGGCCGATAACGATCATCCCCACGTCGTATTCCCGGCTGGCATAGATGATCTTTTCCGCCACCTTGGCCATGCTCTTCTCCTCGATCTGCCCAATGGGGCTGGACAAAAATTCCGTGCGGTCGCACACCGCGAGGCCGGTGCGGGCGTCGCCGTAGTCCACTGCCATGATTTTCATGCTCGGTCCATTCCTCTCTTTTCCGCGGCAGATCTGCCGCCTGATCCCATCGCGGCCCGTTGGCCCGCCCCCTGCGGGAGGGCGCTCACCGCCGGGCGAGATACGCCCGCAGCGCCGGCAGGCAGGCCTTTCCGTCCGCCCGCCCCAGGTCGTAGACCTGCTGCAATTTGTCCGGGTCGGTCTCGATGCGGCTGATGGGCGTTTTGCGGGAGGGGCGCACCACAAAGGCACGCCCTTCAGCCTGCCAGCGCTCCAGTTCCTCCAGCGCCCGGTTGTAATCGTCGTGGCGGCGGGCCAGCCGCCGGGCCAGGGCGGGGCTGCACATCCCCAGCAGCCGCAGCAGCGCCGGGTTCATGGGCGTTTTCCGGTAGCCCTCTTCCCGGGTGAGCACCACGATGAGTTTGTCGTACCCCTGGGCGGACATCCATCGGAAGGGAATGCTGTCGGAGACGCCGCCGTCCAGGTATCGCCGCCCGTCCAGCAGCACCGGCCGGGAGACGAAGGGCATGGAACCGGAGGCCCGCAGCGCGTCCATCTGCTCAAAAACGCTTGTCACCCGGATGTACCGCGGCAGGCCGGTGTCCACGTCGGTGACCACCGCGTAAAAGGGCACGCCGCTTTTTTGAAAAGCGTCGTCGTCGAAGGGGTCCAGCTTGCGGGGCACCAGGTCGTAGGCGTAGCGGGTGCTGAACAGGTTGCCCTCCCTCAGCAGCGGCCGCAGGCCCATGTAGTTTTTGTCCCGGTTGTAGCGCTTGTTGTAGCGGATCGCCCGCCCCGCCTGGCCGGAGAGATAGTTCACCCCGAACAGCGCCCCGGCGGAGACGCCCACCACCCCGTCGGCGTGCACGCCGGCAGTCAGGAACACGTCCAGCACGCCGGCGGTGAACATGCCGCGCATGGCGCCGCCCTCCAGCACAAGGCCGGTCTTCATGGCTCTCCTCCTCCTTTGGCCGCGGCCCGGTGCCGCGGCCCGCGTGAAAAGGGCGCCCCGTGAGGCGCCCTTTGTGTTTTAGTAGAGCTTCGCGCCCGCGGGGATGTGGGGATCCACCATCAACAGGTGGAGCTTCTCCTCCCCTTCCTCCTGGTGGACGGCGCTGATCAGCATGCCACAGGAGTCGATGCCCATCATCTTGCGGGGGGGCAGGTTGACGATGGCGATGGCCGTCTTGCCCACCAGTTCCTCCGGCTCGTAGTACTCATGGATGCCGCTGAGGATGACCCGGTCGGTGCCGGTGCCGTCGTCCAGCACGAACTTGAGCAGCTTCTTGCTCTTAGGCACCGCGGTGCACTCCTTGATCTTCACCGCCCGGAAGTCGGACTTGGAGAAGGTTTCAAAATCCACGAACTCGGTGAACAGCGGCTCGATCTCCACCTTGGAGAAGTCGATGGGCGCGCTCTCGGCAGCGGGCGCCGCGGCGGGGGCCGCTGCGGCAGGCGCGTCCGCCTTCGGGGCGCTCTGGGGCTTGTCCAGCGGCTTCATGGTCGGGAAGAGGATGACGTCCCGCACCGAGGCGCTGCCGGTGAGCAGCATGACGCACCGGTCGATGCCCATGCCCATGCCGCCCGTGGGAGGCATGCCGTACTCCATGGCGGTGAGGAAATCCTCATCCATCATCTCGGTCTCCTCGTCGCCCCGCTCCCGCTGCTCCACCTGCTTTTCGAAGCGCTGGCGCTGGTCGATGGGATCGTTGAGCTCGGAGTAGGCGTTGGCCAGCTCGCTGCGGCAGATGAACAGCTCGAACCGCTCGGTGAGGCGGGGGTCCACCGGGCTGCGCTTGGTGAGCGGCGAGACCTCCACCGGATACATGGTGATAAAGGTGGGCTGCACCAGCTGGCCTTCCACCTTCTGATCGAAGCAGGCGTACAGCGCGTTGCCCCAGGTCTTTTCGGCGGCGTCCGCCAGTTCCACGCCGATGGCCTTCGCGGCAGCCACCGCCTCGGCGTCGTCGGTGATGGCGCCAAAGTCCACACCGGCGTACTCCCGCACCGCGTCCACCATGGTCAGGCGGCGCCAGCCGGGGGTCAGGTCCACCTTCTCGCCCAGCCATTCCACCTGGTAGGTGCCCAGGATCTCCTTGGCCGCGCCGGAGAGGATGTCCTCGGCGATGTCCATCATGGTGTGGAAGTCGGCGTAGGCCTGGTAGAGTTCCACGGTGGTGAACTCGGGGTTGTGCTTGGGGTCCATGCCCTCGTTGCGGAAGATGCGCCCGATCTCGTACACCCGGTCGATGCCGCCGATGATGAGCCGCTTGAGGGGCAGCTCGGTGGCAATGCGCATGTACATGTCGATGTCCAGGGTGTTGTGATGGGTGATGAAGGGGCGGGCCGCCGCGCCGCCGGCGATGGTGTTCAGCACCGGGGTCTCCACTTCCATATAATCCCGCTGGTCCAGATAGCTGCGCATGAAGCGGATGAACCGGCTGCGCACCTCAAAGGTACGGCGCACCTCGGGGTTGACGATCAGGTCCACATACCGCTGGCGATAGCGGGTCTCCTGGTCCTTCAGGCCGTGGAACTTCTCCGGCAGGGGCAGAAGGCTCTTGGAGAGCAGCACCACCTGGGTAGCATGGACGCTGATCTCCCCCATCTTGGTGCGGAACACATAGCCCCGCACGCCCACGATGTCACCGATGTCATACTTTTTGAACTCCTGGTAGGCATCGGCGCCCACGTCGTCCCGCTTGACGTACATCTGGATGTTGCCGGTGGTGTCCCGCAGATCGGCAAAGCTGGCCTTGCCCATCACCCGCTTGCTCATGATGCGGCCCGCCATGCACACCTGGCGGTGCTGCTCCGGCGCGGCGTCCTCCGGCAGGTCCTGGAAGCTGGCCTTCACCTCGGCGGCAAAGTCCGCCTGGGGCCACTTGGTGATCTGGAAGGGGTCCTTGCCCGCCTGCTGCAGTTCCGCCAGCTTCTGCCGGCGGATCGCCACCAGTTCGCTGTACTCCTGCTGGGTCATCTCCCCGGCGTCCGCGGGGGTCTGGTTCGTCTGTGCCATTCTATTCTCTCCTTTGCGGTATAAAACGGCCGCCGGTGCGGCCCTTGTCTACAGTAAGGTTTATTATAACACAAAAACAGGTGCCGTGGCACCTGTTTTTGCAGAATTTCCTTGTGTTTTGCGGCCAAAAACCACGTTTACAGGGCGGAGCGGGTGATCTCCACCACCTTGAAGGCCACCGTGGCCCCATTGGGCAGGGTGATCTCGGCGGTCTCGCCCGCCTTTTTGCCCAGCAGGCCCGCGCCCACCGGGCTCTCGTCGCTGATCTTGCCGTTCAGCGGGTCCGCCTCGGTGGAGCCGGTGATGTCGTACTCCTCCACCTCGCCGTCCTCGTCCTCGATCTTCACATGGGTGCCCACCGACACCTGCTCCAGCGAGAGCTCGTCGTTGTCGATGACCCGGGCGTGTTTGAGCATCGCCTCCAGCTGGGCGATGCGGCTCTCGATGAAGCCCTGCTCGTTCTTCGCCTCGTCGTACTCGCTGTTTTCCGACAGATCGCCAAAGCCGCGGGCCACCTTGATCTTCTCGGCAACGTCCTTGCGGCGGACCGTCTTCAGTTCCTCCAGCTCGCTTTCCAGCGCCTCCAGACCGGCGCGGGTCATCACAATTTCCTTCATGCTCATGGCTTTGATTGCTCCCTAACGATAATGTTTTCGCACCGACGTGCGTTTTGAGTCTCAGGATGGCAGCGCGCCACCACGCCGCAGGCCCAAAAAAAGGGCGCTGCAATGCGCGCATCCTAATTTCGAAAGTATAGCCGATTTCACCTCGACTGTCAAGATTGGGCGATTGTTTTCAGCTATTTCGCCAAAAAGGGCGCTTCTTTTTTGTGCCGCGAAAACGCCCCGCCGGCCGTCGATGGGCCCTTTGGCGCCTGCTTTGTTCAGTGTATGCGGCTGCCGGGCGTTTTATGCCGCCCGCGGCACAAAGGCACACGGCCCCGCCGCCGGCAGGGCCGTGTGCTCGCTTTGCTTTTGTTTGCGGCCGGGCGAAAGCGGAAGGTCACTCCTCGTCCTCGGCGCCATTGCCCAGCTTCTTCGCCTCCTCGATGACCTTGTCCTCCAGGTTGGAGGGCAGCGGCTCATAGCGCACGAAATCCAGGGTGAAGTGGCCCCGGCCCTGGGTGAGCTGCCGCATGAAGGTGGTGAAATCCTGCATCTCGGCCAGCGGCACCTCCGCCTCCACCACCTGCAGGCCATCCTCGTCGGGGGTCATGCCCAGCACGCGGCCCCGGCGCTTGGTCACCTCGCCCATGATGTCGCCGGTGTTGTCGCCGGGCACATGGGCGCGCAGGGTGCCGAAGGGCTCCAAAATCACCGGGCCGGCCTCGGGCAGGGCGGCCTTGTAGGCCAGTTTCGCGGCCATGATGAAGGCCATCTCACTGGAGTCCACCGGGTGATAGCTGCCGTCCAGCAGGGTGGCCTTCAGGCCCACCACCGGATAGCCGGCCAGCACGCCGTGCTTGGCGGCCTGGCGCAGGCCCTTTTCCACCGCGGGGAAGTAGTTCTTGGGCACGCTGCCGCCGAACACCTTCTCCTCGAACACCAGTTCCTCGCTGTCGCAGGGTTCAAACTCGATCCACACGTCGCCGAACTGGCCGTGGCCGCCGGTCTGCTTCTTGTGGCGGCCCTGGGCCTTGCACTTCTTGCGCACCGACTCCCGGTAGGCCACCCGGGGCGGCGTGAGCTCCACATCCACGCCGAACTTGGCCTTCAGCTTGGCCACCACGGCGTCCAGATGCTGCTCGCCCAGGCCGGAGATGATCTGCTGGCCGGTCTCGGCGTCCACACGGTAGGCCAGGGTGCGGTCCTCCTCCATCAGGCGGGCCAGCGCCGCGCCGATCTTGCCCTCGTCGCCCTTCTTGGTCACCCGAACCGCCATGGACAGGGTGGGGTTGGGGAAGACGGGGTCGGGCAGCGCCGCCACCCGGGCGGGGTCGCACAGGGTGTCGCCGGTCTGGGCGGCGGAGAGCTTGGTCACCGCGCCGATGTCGCCGGCGGTGATGGAATCCACATCGGTCTGTTTTTTGCCCCGCATGTTCAGCAGCTTGCCGAAGCGCTCGGCCTCGCCGGTGCGGGCGTTCACCAGGCTGGACGTGCCGGTGAGGGTGCCGGAGAGCACCTTCACATAACTCAGCTTGCCCACGAAGGGGTCGGCCACCGTGCGGAAGACGTAGGCCGCCACCGGGGCCGCGGGGTCGCATACCAGTTCCACCTCGTCGCCGGCGGCGGTGCGGGCCACGGGGGCGGGCACCTCGGCGGGGCTGGGCAGCAGCACCTTGAGGTTATACAGCAGCATGTCCAGCGCCTGCAGGTTGACGGCGCTGCCGCAGAACACGGGGGTGATCATGCCGCTCTTGCAGCCCTTGGCCAGGCCCTCCACGATCTCCTCGGTGGTGAACGCCTCGCCGGAGAAGAACTTCTCCATCAGGGCGTCGTCGGTCTCGGCCACGGCCTCGCTCATGGCCTCCACCAGGCCGTCCAGCCGGTGACCCATGTCGGGCAGGGGCACCTGCACCTGCTTGCCGCCCTCATACTTGAAGGCCTTCTGGCTGAACAGGTTCACATAGATCACCGTGCCGTCCTCCTGGCGGGTGGGCACCACGCAGGGGCACACCGAGGGGCCGAACTTGGTCTTGAGTTCCTCCAGGATCTTGTAGAAGTTGGCGTTCTCCAGGTCCGTCTTGCTGACGAACACCACCCTGCTGCGGCCCATCTTCTCGGCCAGGCGGTAGGCCTTTTCGGCGCCAACGGTCACACCCGAACGGGCCGAAACGGTGATGAGCACGCTGCCGGCGGCCCGGATGCCCTCGTACTGGCCCAGTTCAAAATCGAACAGGCCCGGGGCGTCCAGGAAATTCAGCTTGACGTCCTCGTACTCCACGGGGACGACCGCCAGGTTCAGCGACGCGTGGCGCTTTGCCTCTTCGGGGTCAAAGTCGCTCACGGTGTTGCCGTCTTCCACGCGGCCCATGCGCTCCAGCGCGCCGGTGGTGTACAGCAGCGCTTCCACCAGAGTGGTCTTGCCGCAGCCGGCGTGGCCGGCCACCAGAATGTTTCGGATGTTCGTGTTGGCGTAGTTCTTCATTCTAAATAACCCTCTCTTCTACCGCGTGTTTTGCAAAGGTAATGCGGCGGTAGCAACCTATACAAAATTTTAGCATAGTTTATACATTTTTTAAAGGACAATTCCCTGTAAAAGCGGGGGGAGCGCCGCACAAAATCCGCCGAAAGCTTTGTCTATTTTGCCTATTGACGGGCGGTAAACGCGCCGCAAAAGCGACAAAAATCCCCGCCGGGGGCTGCCCGGCGGGGGAACAAGAAATCAATATTTTTTCAGCAGCGGCATGGCCAGCGTCAGCACCGCCCAGGCGGCCTGGTAGAGCACCAGCGCCGGCAGGCCCAGCGCGCCGATGCCGCCGGTGAAGGCCAGCAGCAGCGCCAGCAGGCAGCTGATGGCCACCCCCGCCGCCTGCACCAGGCTGGCCACCCGCTCGCCCCAGGCCGCGCCCGCGGCGGCCCGCAGGCCGCCCACGAAGGAGGCAAAACTGCCCATGTGGGTCATGCAGCCCTCGGTGGTCTCGGCGTAGGCGGTGTGGGGGGCCAGCAGCCGGCGCTCGGCGCCGGTGAGTACCTTGACGCTGTCGGCCGGCAGGCCGTAGAGCACCGCCAGCCCCTCGCCCGTGAGGTTGAAGTCGTCGCTCTGCACCAGCAGCGAGACGCCCTGGCGCCGCAGGTCGGCCAGGGTGGCCGCCACCTGGGCGTTGGCCTTGTAGCTCACCAGGAACATGGCGAACAGCCGCCCGCTCACCGCCAGATAGATGGGCAGGCGCTTGCCCTTGGTGTAGCGGTTTTCATAGTCCAGGCTGGGGATCTCCAGCCCCTGCTGCTGCATGAAGGCCCGGTTGCCCACGATGACCCGGTTGTTGTTCACCCAGGCGGTGAAGCCGTAGCCCGGCAGGTTCTCCAGGTTCTCCACCTTGAACAGCATCTCGGTCTTGCCTTGGATGATGGTCATGAACACATCCCGCAGGGTGTCGCACCCTTCGATGAGCACCGAGGCGGCGTAGAGGATGGCCAGGTCGATGCGCTGCTTGTCGAAGGTCTTGATGCCGTGCAGCCGCACGCTGGCGCTGGGCAGCAGGTCCCGGGCGCCCACCACCACCATGTTGGCGCGGCCCAGCTGCTCCATGGCGGACGCGCCGGGGATGACCGCCCCCACCTGGACGGCGCTCTTCTGCGCCAGCAGGCTGGGCAGCGCGCTCAGCAGGGTGGCCGCCAGCGGCGCGCCCAGGCACAGCGCCCCCGCCAGGGCGTTGACGGCGGCCAGGCCGCCGTGGCCGGCGAAAAGGCTCACCAGGGCGCTCAGCAGCGCAGCGCCCAGCAAAAGCCAGCTCAGCTTCTGGGCCAGGCCGTCGCTGGCGCGCCGGGAAAAGCTCTGGCGCAAAAAGCCCTTGACCAGCGAGGTGGGCCGGTTCACCAGCAGGCAGGGCTCCGGTTCCCCCAGGCCCTGCGCCAGCCGGGCGGTGAGCTCGGCGTCCTGCAGGGGCACCGCCGCCGTGTGTTCGCTGCCGGCGCTGGCCATGCGGAAGTTGCGCACCACCACGCCCTGCATCACAAAGCGCCCGAAAGCGTTGAGGCACAGCAGCAGGGCCGCGGGCGCCACGAAAAGGGTGAGTTTGTCCGATTCGAACCGGTCGGCCCCCGCCAGCAGCACCACCAGCTGCACCAGCGCGCCCAGGGCCGCCAGGGCGGGGACGGTGTCGGCGCTGGGCCGCGCCCAGATGCCGGGGATGCCCGCGGCGAACACCCGCCAGTTGACGGCGCACACCGCCAGCAGACCGATCAGCTGCACCGCCAGCCAGGCGGCGGGGGCGGTGGCCGGGTCAAGGGGCCCCACGGGGGGCAGCGGACTGCCCTCCACCGCCAGGCCCAGATAGAGCAGCACCGCCGTCACCAGACCGGTGACCACCGTGCGCAACGCCAGCCGGCGGCGCATCCCGTCCAGGTCCGCCTGCACCGCGCCGGCGTCGGCGGGATCCTCGTAATCGTCGATGTATTCCGGTTCCTCCGGCTCGTCAAACACCGCGTCGGCGGGCGCTTCGCCCCCGAACAGCCTGGGCAGCAGGCCGCGGCGGGCGGCGGGTTCCTCCTCCTCCTCGGCGGGGGCTTCCTCCGGCTCCTCCTCAAAGCGGATGCTGCCGGCGGCCGCCTCCAGATCGTCCAGCGGGCGGGTGGGCTCCTCCGGCCCCTCCAGTTCGATGACGCCGGTGTCGCCGCCCCTGGCGGCAGGTTCCACCGGACGGGTGGGCTCGCCGTTCACCGGCAGCGCCACCGGTTCCTCCTCCGGCCGGGGGGCGGGGTGGGTGTTGGGGATCATCAGGGTGGGCTCGTCCACCCTGATCTCCCCGGTCTCCCCCAGCTCCTCGTCCTCTTCTTCAAAGCCGGCGTCGTCCTTGTGGCGCAGGAAGCGGGCGAAAAAGCCCGGGTGCTGCTCCGGCTCCTCGTCGGGGATGACCGCCACGCTCTCGCTGAAGAATTTCTGGAACTCGGCGTCGAACTGCATCGTCTCGCTGATGGTGCCGGTGAAATGGGCCGGGTCCGCCGTGACGGCGGCGGGCTCCGCCACCGTCTGCTGCACCTGCCGCAGCACCTCGTCCGCGCCGTCCGCATCCCGCCGGCGGGCAGCGGACGCCTCCTCGGCGCCCCGCGCCGCCGGGCGCTGGATGTGCCGGGCGCGCCGCTCCTCCTTCGCGGGGGCCTGCTCCGCGGCGGCCGGCTTCTCCGCGGGCGCGGGGGCGCTGCGGACCGGCTGCGGCGCGGCCTGTTGTTCGGGGGCCTGCCGCCGGGCGGGCTCCTGCGCGGGGGCGGAAGCCTGTTTTTCCGGGCTCCGGCGCGGGGCGCCCCCCTGTTCCCGGGAGGGCCGGCGGCGGGGAGGCTCGTTGACGGGAGCGCCCGCCGCCGGCTGCCGGGCCGGCGGCGGGGCCGCGGCCGTTTGTTCCCCGGGGGCCCCTGCCTGTTCCGTCGGCTTGGCGCGGGCCGCCTCCCTGTTCACGGGCGGCAGGGGGATGCGGTCGCCCAGGCCCAGGTCGGCCAGGATCTCATCCACCGCCTGATCGCTGGCCGGCTCCGCCGCCCGCTGCTGCTTGAGTGTTTCCAAAATCTCGTCCACCGAGCTGGAAAATTTGTTGTCTGGCACCTTCGATCCCTCCATGCCATATGGGCGTATGTGTTCAGCGGCGCTGCCGGGCGATCTCGTACAGGATGATGCCCGCCGCCACCGAGACGTTGAAGCTGTCCACCCCGGTGCCGCGCCCGGCCATCGAGAGGCGCACCGCGCCGTCGCACAGCTTGCGCACCAGCGGGCTCACCCCTTTTCCCTCGCTGCCCAGCACCAGCGCCACCGGGCCGGTGAGGTCCGCCTGTTCCAGGGGCTGACCGTCCAGGTCAGCGCAGTAGACGAACACTCCCTGTTCCTTCAGGCGGCGGATGCTCTCGCCGATGTTGGCCACCCGGGCCACCGGCAGGCGGGCCGCCGCGCCGGCGCTGCTTTTAAGCACCGTGGGGGTCACGGCCGCGCCGCCCCGCTTGGGAATGACCACCCCATGCGCGCCGCACAGCAGCGCCGAGCGGATGATCGCCCCCAGGTTGTGCGGGTCTTCCACGCCGTCGGCCAGCACCAGGAAGGGAGGCTCCCCCTTCTGGCGGGCGGCGGCCAGCAGATCGTCCAGGGCCGCGTAGGAGATGGAGGAGGCGTAGGCCGCCACCCCTTGATGGCTGTCGGTGCCGCAGGTGAGGCGCAGCTTGTTGGGGTGCACCCGCTTGACCACCGCGCCCGCCTGCCTGGCCAGCGCAGTGTAGTAGGACGCCACCGCCTCCGGCAGGCTCTCGCTGAGCAGCATGGTGTCCACGCCGGCGCCGCTTTTCAGCAGTTCCGTCACCGGGTTCTTGCCGTATACCAGGCTCTGTTCGGGCCCGCCGTTCTCGTGTTTATCGGGGCTGTTGCGCATAGTGTCTCCTTTTTTGAACCGGCGGCCTGCGCCGCCTTGCTTGCCGTATCCATATACACAGAAAAGTATACCACCCTGCCGCGGCTTTTGCCAGTGTTTGACACAAAGTTTCGCCCCGTTTCGACCCCGCCCCTGCGCCGGCGGGCGTTCCCCGGCGGGATTTTTGGCATTCTGGCAAAAATTTATTCCGAATCTTTGGCAGTAGACGGCCGCGCCCCGCTTTTGTAAAGACGGTTATACACTTGGTAATGGCGTCTTGGGCTTTCCACATGTTGAAAACTCTGTGGAAAATGTTAAAAAACGGCCTGTCCGGGGCACTTTTTCCACAGCGAGGCAGGTTTTCAACCCGGTTTTCCACAGCGTTGTTGAAAGTTTTTCTGTAAACAAGGGGTTATAAACGGCCTGTCAATATTGGAATTTCGACGGTTTTTACAGGGATTTTGCCCCTTTTTTCTCTTAATTTACCGCGTCGAAACGCGCCCCGCAGCGGCGGCGCGGCTCTTGACTTTGCCGCCCCGGGCCGCTATTGTACAGACAGAAGATTTCGCTTTTGAAAGGAGACGCCATGCTGCTGTTTGAAGAGACCGGCGGGCTGGATCTGGACGCGACCCTGCGCTGCGGCCAGACCTTTTTGTGGCGGCCGCTGGAGGGCGGCGGCTGGGCCGGCACGGCCGCCGGGCGGGCGGTGACCGCCCGCATGGAGGGAAAGGCGCTGGTGCTGGAGGGGGCAGATGAGGCGGACCGGGCCTTCTGGGAGCGCTACTTCGCCCTGGACCTGGACTACCCCGCCCTGCTGGGGCGCTTTTGCGCCGGCAGCAAACGCCTGGCGGCCTGCGTGGAGCACAGCCCGGGCATCCGGGTGCTGCGCCAGCCCTTTTTTGAGACGCTGTGCTGCTTTATCATCAGCCAGAACAACAACATCCCCCGCATCACCGCCATCACCGGCCGGCTGTGCGAGGGGCTGGGCGCGCCGCTGGGCGGCGGCCTGCACGCCTTTCCCGCCCCGGAGGTGCTGGCCGCCCTCCGGCCGGAGGATCTTGCCTTTCTGCGGGCGGGCTGGCGGGCGGAATATCTCATCGACGCGGCCCGCTGGGTCGCCTCGGGGCTTGTGAGCGAGGCGGCGCTCACAAGCCTGCCCGACACCGAGGCCCGGGCGCTGCTGATGACCGTGAAAGGGGTGGGCCCCAAGGTGGCGGACTGTGTGCTGCTCTACAGCCTCTCCCGCTGGAGCGTGGTGCCCATGGACGTGTGGATGAAGCGGGCGATGGCGCGCCTTTTCCCCCGGGGCGCGCCGGTGTGCTGCCGGCCGTACCAGGGCATCGCCCAGCAGTTCATCTTCGACTACGCCCGGGATGTTCTCCCCCGGAAGACAGCGGACAAAAAAACGACAAAACCCCGCCGGAACGATTGATTTTGGCCGTCCGATGGAGTATACTGTTTGAGGAATTTCATCCCATCCAAACGATCGGAGGTCATAAATATGTTAGTGAATGCCACTGAAATGCTCCAGAAGGCCCGGGACGGCCACTACGCCGTGGGTCAGTTCAACATCAACAATCTGGAATGGACCAAGGCCGTCCTGCTCACCGCGCAGGAGATGAACAGCCCTGTGATCCTGGGCGTTTCCGAGGGCGCGGGCAAATACATGACCGGCTACAAGACCGTGGCCGCCATGGTCAAGGCCATGGTGGAGACCCTGAACATCACCGTGCCGGTGGCCCTGCATCTGGACCACGGCAGCTACGAGGGCGCCAAGGCCTGCCTGGAGGCCGGGTTCTCCAGCATCATGTTCGACGGCAGCCACTACCCCATCGACGAGAACGTGGCCAAGACCACCGAGCTGGTGAAGCTGGCGCACTCCATGGGTGTTTCGGTGGAGGCCGAGGTGGGCTCCATCGGCGGCGAGGAGGACGGCGTGATCGGCGCCGGCGAGGTGGCCGACCCCGCCGAGTGCAAGCGCATCGCCGACCTGGGCATCGATTTCCTGGCCGCGGGCATCGGCAACATCCACGGCAAGTACCCCGCCAACTGGAAGGGCCTGGACTTTGACGCGCTGGACAAGATCCACCAGGCCACCGGCGGCATCCCCCTGGTGCTGCACGGCGGCACCGGCATCCCCGCCGACATGATCAAGAAGGCCATCAGCCTGGGCGTGTCCAAGATCAACGTGAACACCGAGTGCCAGCTGAGCTTCGCCGCCGCCACCCGCGAATACATCGAGGCCGGCAAGGACCAGCAGGGCAAGGGCTACGACCCCCGCAAGCTGCTGCTGCCCGGCTTTGAGGCCATCAAGGCCACCGTCAAGGAGAAGATGGAACTGTTCGGCAGCGTGAACAAGGCGTAAGCGTCCCCTTCCCCTTTGCCATTGAACCGAAAAAGACCGCCCCACCGGGGCGGTCTTTTTTCGTGTGTGCCGGGGCCGCGTTTGTCGGTTTCCCTCCGGGCGGCGGTCAGGCGTCGGGGAAGTAGTCGCGCAGGTCCAGAAGCTTGTCGTCCTGGCGGATCTCAACATGACAATGGTTTCCGGTACTGTTGCCGGTGGAACCCACCGCGCCGATCTGCTGGCCCTGGGTCACCTCGTCCCCCACCTCCACATCCAATCTGCTCATATGGCTGTACAGGGTAGAAAGGCCGTTGCCGTGGTCGACCATCACCACATTGCCATAGGCGTAATGCCACTGGGACATGGTCACGGTGCCCGCCGCCATGGCCAACACTTTGCTGCCGTAGGGCGCTTTCAGGTCAGCCCCTTTGTGGTAGTCGCTCTTCCAGCGGCTGACCATTGTATACTCCGGCACCGGCCAGACAAACTCCTCCGTTTGCTGCGCGGCGTCTGCCTGCGCAGCACTTTGGGAAACGGGCGGCTGCGCGCTGTCCGCTGCGGCCGCGCTCTGGGAGGCGGGCGGCTGCGAAGCCGAGTCCGGCGCATCCTGCTCCTGTGAGGAGGACATGCCTGCCAGCGGCTGGGGCGAGGCGCTGCTCACCGGGGCGGACACCGGGGCGTCAGAGGCCGAAAGGCCCGCCGCCGCGCAGGCGGTGAGGCAGAGGGCGGTGGCCAGCGCCGCCGCCACCCCGGCGGTGAACCGGCGGCCGGGGGTCGCCGGGTGCAGCAGGGCAGTCAAACGGGCCTTCAGTTCCTTTTTGCTGCCGCCCAGGCCCGCCGCGCCGGCGGGCAGAGGGCAGCTTTGGGCCGCGTCCAGCAACAGAAGGCCGTAGGCGCGGCGGGCGGCTTCGTCCAGGCCTGCGGCGGCCTGCGCGTCGCAGGCGTACTCACAGGCCCGGCTCCAGCGGGCCGCATGGAAAGCACACAGAGGATCGAACCAGTGCAGCCGGCAGCACCAGCGCACCAGCGCCTTGACCCACAGATCGCCCCGGCTCAGATGGGCCGCCTCGTGGCGCAGGGCCAGTTCCAGCCGCCCCAGTTCCATGGCGGCGGGCAGATAGAGCACCGGACGCACAAGGCCGGTCATCACCGGGCCGGCAAGGCCGGGGCAGGCCCGCAGCCGAGGCGCGCGGAGCACGCCCGACCGGGCGCACACCTCCCCCCACAGCGCCGTCTGTTCCTCCCCCGCGGGGGTGGAGAGGCGCTCCAGCCCCCGGACAAAGCGCAGATACCGCCCCCACTGCCAGAGGGTGCAGGACACCGCGCCTGCCGCCCACACCCAGGGCAGCGCCGCCAGTGCAAGGGCCACCGGGTCCGGCGCGGGAGCCGCCGCGGGCATCGGGCTCAGCGCCGCCGGGGCGGCGCTTTGGGCGGCGCGGGCGGCCGTGTTCAGCGCCCGGCCCACCGGGGCCAGGGGCGCGGCCACCGGAGCGGGCCTCGCCGCGAAGAGCAGCGCCAGCACCGGCCCCACCGGCACCAAAAAGAAGGGAAAGGCCGCCGCCAGCGCCCGGGCCCGGGCGGCGGGCCGCAGCTTGTTCAGCAGCGGCGAGAGGGCCAGGCAGGCCAGCACCGCCAGCGCCCCCGCTGCCGAGAGGGGCAGCACCCATGCGTAAAACAGTTCATTCATGGCCCTTCGCCTCCTCGTCCAGCCAGGCCCGCAGTTCCGCCAGTTCCCCGGCAGAGAGGCCCTTGCCGTCGTACAGCGCCGCAACCATGCTTTTGACGCTGCCGCTGTAATACCGGCCCAGCACTTCTCGGGCCGCCTCGGCCCGGTAGGCGTCGGCGCTCACCAGCGCCCGGTAGACGTTCTGTTTGCCCCGTTTTTCCACCGCCAGGGCCCCCTTGTTCACCATCCGGGCCAGCAAGGTGAGCAGGGTGGAGGGCTTCCAGCCCTTCTCCGCCAGCCGCTCGGTGAGCCGCGCCGCCGTGACCGGCGCGTCCAGCTCCCAGACTTTTTCCATGATCTCCAGTTCCGCGTCGGACAGTTTCATTTTCTTCGCCTCCATCTTCTACATCTTGTCGACGATTTAATACTACATCATGTAGAAGATAAATGCAACCCCCGGACCGCTCTTTTCACAGTTTTTTCAAGGGGCGCGGCGCGGAGCGAACGGCACGCCGCGCCCCTTGGCCGCAACCCGGCGGTCCACGGCCAGGGCGGCAGGCAGCGCGGCGGAGCAGGCACGGGGCGGCGGGGCAAGCCGGTCTCTCTCGCCGGGCAGGGCAAAGCGCCCCTCCGGGCCCGCAAGGATCCCGGAGGGGCGCTTTGTTGTGAAAGCCGCGGTCACACCGCCTTTTCCAGCGCCAGCACCGCCACGGTGATGTCGTCCGGGCGGGCGCTGCGGCTGGCCCGGCCTTTGGCCATGTCCGCCAAAATGCGGGCGATCTCGGCGGGGGTGCTGCCCATGGCGGCGCAGAGTTCCAGCTGCTGGCAGATCCAGCCGGGGCCGTCCACCAGCGCCCCGTCGCTCACCAGCACCACCAGTTCCTTCTCATGCAGGGTCAGGGTGTGCTGCGCGCCCACCACGCTGCTCAGGATGCCCACCGGCAGGCCGGCGGCCTCCACCGGTTCCGCCTTGCCGCCCCGCACCAGGAAGGTGGGGCAGGCCCCCGCCTTGTACAGGCTGGCCCGCCCGGTGTAGAGGTCCACACTCACCAGGTCCAGGGTGGCGGCGCTCTCCTCGTCGCTCTTGAGGGACAGCGCCACATTCACCAGCCGCGCGGCGCTCTCGGCGCAAAAGCCCGCTTTCAGCAGCTTTGCGGCCAGGGTGCAGGCCAGAGTGCCGTCGATGGCGGCGGGCTTGCCCACCCCCATGCCGTCGCAGAGCAGCAGGTGGGCGTTGCCAAAGGCGTCGCAGAACTGCTGCACCGCGTCGCCGCAGGCCTCCTCCCGGGCGGGATAGGCCGCCAGGCCGAACACCGGGTCATACACCGCTTTTTCGGTGAGGGTAAGGGTGGTGATCGGGCCGGCGTGATCCACCCCGAAGGGCGCCAGCGCCCGGTGACAGATACCGGCGGCCTCCTTGGAAAGTTCCGCCAGTTCCTCGTGGGAGAAGGCGGTGCGGTTGACGCTCACCGTGCCCCGCAGCCGTCCGGAGGCGTCGTAGCCCAGCTGCACCTCCAGCGGCTCCAGCCCCAGGGAGGCGAACAGCGCCGACAGCCGGGCGGTCTTGCCCTCGTCGGGGGCGACGGTCTGCCCCAGCTGGCCCGCCATCTGCCCCAGGGCCTGCGCCATGGCGGTGTACTGCTCGGTGAGGGCGCTGCGCATCGCCTGCGCCCTCACCCGGCTCTCCCGCCGGCTGCGGTAAAGGGTATAGGCCCGCCCCGCCGCGCTGCACAGTTCCACCGGATGCACACAGCGGCAGAACTGGCCCGGCAGCTGCTCCAGCGCCGCCCGGCCCTGCTGCTCCAGAATGGGCTTGAGGCGCAGAAAGCCATCCACCGTGTCGGAGTAATTCTCCACCCAGCAGCGCTCCCGCTGGCCGCAGCCCCGGCAGAGTTCCTCCGCCACATGATCCATCACCCAGTTGTAGCTCTCCCCTTTTTTGGGCAGGGTCTTGTAAACGCTGTCCACCGTGTCGGCGATGCCGATGAGGGCCCGGGCCACATGCTCCAGCTGCCCCACGGCGCTCGCCACCCGGGGCCGCGCCGCGCTCTCCGCCGCCTGCTCGGCCTGGCCGGGCAGCGCCGCCAGCCAGCGGCGGGGCAGGGCGAAGAAGGCCGCCTCGGCCAGGGCCGCGCTGGCCAGAAAGCCCAGCAGCGCCGCGGGTGCGGGCGCGGCCAGACTGCACAGCACCGCCGTGCCCAGGAACACCGCGCCGCTGCCCATCCGCTCGCCGGGGGTGAAGAAGGCGGCGGCAAGGCAGCCCGCCGTCACCCCGAGGCCGGCAAAGGCCAAGTCCGGATCGGCGGCGGCCAGCATCACCGCCCCCACCGCGCACAGGGCGGCGCAGTCCCGCACACGCCCCCGATAGGCCAGCCACAGCCCCGCCGCCGCCAGCACCGTCACCCCTGGCTCCAGGGGGCCTGCGGGCAGGGCGCAGAGGGCGGGCAATGCCAGCATCGCCAACGGAAAGGCCTGTCCCGCCAGAGGCTGTGACAAGCGGGGCCGGGTGCGGGCCGTCTTGACCAGGGCAAAGCCGGCCGCCCCGGCCAGCAGCGCAGCCCCCAGGGTGGCAAAGGCCGCCGCCGGGGTGGACAGCCCCGCCATGGACAACATCAGCTGCACCAGCAACAGGGTGCCGCAGCCGGCGGCGGCCGCCGGCCAGAATACGGTGCGGAAGAGCCAGCGCCCGGCCAGCGCGGAAGCCAGCGCCGCCAACCAGCGCAGACTGTCCACCGGGTCCAGCAGGGCCAGATACCCCAGAGCCGCCCCCGCTGCGGCGCTTTGCAGCCAGCTTTGCCCCGCCCCCAGCACCAGGGCCAGCCCGAAGGGGTGCAGCCCGCCGAAAACGCCCCCCGCCGCCAGGGCGAAGCCGCTGCCTCCCGCCGCCAACTGCCACAGGACCGGGCCCGCCTGCTCCAGCCGCCGGCGCAGGCGCAGGGCGCGCAAGTGTTCGTTCATCTTCTTCCACCTCGTTTTTCGTCCTTTTTGGTTGTCAGCGCGGCGGCGGCCCGTGTCCCTATGTACGGCGGGCCGCCGCGACTGCTGTGGTACCACCGGCGGGCGTCTGCCGCCGGCATTCATCCCCAGTATAGCCCCCGCTCCCTCCGCTTTTTGCCGCAGCCCGTCGCAAGCGCAAAATGCGGCAAAACTTCCCCTTTCCCCCGTTTTTCGGCCGCCCGCACATTCCCCGTTTTTGCCCCTTCGCCCGCCGCTTCCCGCCCCGCTCTTTGCCGCACCCGTCCGGGCCGGGGACGGGTGCTTACCGGCCTTCGTTTGCCTTCCGTCCGCCGACGTGGTATACTTCCGCCAGAGAGGAGGAGGCGCCATGGCATTGTGTCTTCGCCCCGCCGGCGGGCGGGACGCGGCGGTCATCGCCGCCATTTACAATTCGAATCCCGACTTTCTCGCCCACCACCTCGGGCGCAGCCGGGTGGACGAGGCCTTTCTCCGCGCCGAACTGGAGGAGATGGCCCGGGCGGGCTTTGCCTCCTTCCTGATCACCGAGGGAACGGGCGGCCCCGTGGTGGCCGCGGCGGGTGTGCGGGGCGGCGAGACCGCCTATCTCTCGCTGCCCATTCTGGCCCGCGCCGCCCAGGGCCGGGGGCTGGGGCGGCGGTGCGCCGCCCTGCTGGAGGAACATCTGCGCTCCGGCGGCAGCCGGCGGGTGCGCATCGACGTGGTGGACGGCCATCCCGGCAGTCCCCTGCCCTTCTGGCAGCGGCTGGGCTACGCCGGCAGCCAGCGGGTGAACCTCACCTGGGGCGGCAAGACCAGCTCCGCCCTGGTGCTGTACAAAGCGCTGTGAGCCTTGCGGGGCATGTCGTCTTCCGCACCTGCGGGGACGGCCTTCCCCGCTGTCCGGGGCAAGGTCCCGTGCCCTTCCCTTGACTTTTTCCGCCCCGGGGGCCATAATGGGAGCAAAACAGGGCGGCCGGACGGGCCGCCCTTCCAAAGGAGCATTGGATCTATGAAAATCGCGATTCCCTATGAGGCGGGCCAGGTCTTTCAGCATTTCGGCCACAGCGCCGCCTTCATGATCTACGAGGCAGAAGCGGGCAAGGTGACGGGCAGCGCCCTGCTGCCCGCGAACGGCAGCGGCCACGGGGCGCTGGCGGGGCTGCTGGCGGCAAACGGCGTGGACGCCCTGGTCTGCGGCGGCATCGGCGGCGGGGCCCGTACCGCCCTGGCCGCGGCAGGCATCACGGTATATCCCGGCGTGACCGGCAGCGCCGACGCCGCGGCGGCCGCTTTGGCGGCGGGCACCCTGTCCTTTGACCCGGACGCCGCCTGCGCCCATCACGAAGGTCACGGCGAGGGCCACGCCTGCGGCGGCCACTGCGGCGATTGAGGCGCTCACCTTTGCCCGCCGGCATCCCCGTGCCCCGGCACGGAGGAAAACCGGCGCAGCCCGGACCGACCATTCCCTTTACAGCGCAAAAAGAGGCTCCCGCCGCGATGCGGCGGGAGCCTCTTTTTGGCACGATTATTACGAATTGTACAAATTACTGATTATTTTACGCCGTAGCGCTGCAGCAGGGCCTCGATCTTGGCGTGGGGGTCGATGATGCTGCTCACGCTCATGTCGTGGTTGATGGCCGCCACAAAGTAGGCGATGTACTTGGACACATCTACCTCGTGGAACCACTCGCGGCTCAGCAGGTCGGGGGTGCGGTAGGTCAGGTTGGTGCCGAACACACCGCTGATGATGCCGTCCTCATAGGCTTTGTCGAACTCGGCCAGGCCGGCGGTGAAGATGGCGTAGGTGGCGTTGCAGTAGATGCGCTTGGCGCCCCGCTTCTTCAGTTCGTAGCCGATGTCCAGCATGCTCTCGCCGGAGGAGATGATGTCGTCGGCGATGAACACGTCCTTGCCCTCCACGCTCTCGCCCAGATACTCATGGGCAACGATGGGGTTGCGGCCGTTCACCACCCGGCTGTAATCCCGGCGCTTGTAGAACATGCCCAGGTTCACGCCCAGCACGCTGGCGTAGTACATGTTCCGGTTGATGGCACCCTCGTCGGGGCTGATGACCATGAAGCTGTCCGGGGTGGGGCGGAAGTCCGGGATGTTCTTGAACATCGACTTCATCACCTGGTAGGTGGGCATCACGTTGTCCATGCCCATCAGGGGCACCGCATTGGACACCCGGGGATCGTGGGCGTCGAAGGTGATGATGTTGGACACTCCCATGCTCTGCAGCTCCTGCAGGGCGTAGGCGCAGTCCAGACTTTCCCGGTAGGTGCGGCGGTGCTGGCGGCTGCCGTAGAGCAGCGGCATGATGACGGTGATGCGGTGGGCCTTGCCGCTGGCGGCCTGGATCAGGCGCTTCAGATCCTGGTAGTGGTCGTCGGGGCTCATGCTGTTCTCGGTGCCGAACAGCCGGTACTTGCAGCTGTAGTTGCCCACGTCCACCACGAAATAGAGGTCGTCGCCCCGGACGGTGCTCTTGATCACGCCCTTGCCGTCGCCGGAGGAAAAGCGGGGGCACTCGCTGGGGATGATGAAGGTCTCCTTGTTCATGCCCTTCCGGTTGGCCCAGCGGACCAGATGGCTGTCGATCAGCGCGGTCAGCTCATGGGCGCCGGGGGTAGCGATGAGACCCAGATCAGCAACGCCGTTGCCGTCGATGAAAAACTCGCTTCCGCTGTGCTGCTGCTGCTCCATTCCAACAAACAACTCCTGTTCTTTTTTCAATTCCGGCCCGGCTGCGCCAGGCAACGATTTTCACAACATCATATTAACATACTTTTTGCGAAAGGAACAGCACTCTGCGCATTTTTCGGCATTTTCTTCGTCCAGCGCAACGCGGTACGACCGCAATGGCCCAAAAATTGGGGAATATGCCCAAAAACGCTCTGTGCCCCCCCCTTTCACAAGCAACAGCCGCCCCCGTTCCCGAGGGAACAGGGGCGGCTGAAAACGCTCGTTCGCGCTGGGCTCAGACCAGCTCGATGATGGCCATCTCGGCGGCGTCGCCGCGGCGGGGGCCGATCTTGACGATGCGGGTGTAGCCGCCGTTGCGGTCGGCATACTTGGGGCCGTACTCGTCGATGACCTTCTTGGCCACGGTCTCCTTGGTGATGTAGGAGTAGACCTGACGCTTGGCGTGCAGCTCCTCCTTCTTCCCCAGGGTCACCATCTTCTCGGCCATGGAACGAACTTCCTTGGCACGGGTGACGGTGGTCTCGATCTTGCCATTTTCAAACAGGTAGGTGACCATGGCGCGCAGCATGGCGCTGCGGTGCTCGCTGGTCCTGCCGAGTTTTCTGGTACCGGGCATCCCGTTTCACTCCTTTGCAGTAATTACTCGTCGTCTTTGGTAAGGGTAAAGCCCAGAGAATCAAGCTTGGCCATGACCTCTTCCAGGCTCTTGCGGCCGAGGTTGCGGACCTTCATCATCTCGTCCTCGGACTTGTTGATCAAATCTTCCACGGTGTTGATGCCCGCGCGCTTGAGGCAGTTGAAGGAACGCACCGACAGATCCAGCTCCTCGATGGTCATCTCCAAGGCCTTTTCCTTGCCCTTGTCGTCCTTCTCCACCATGATCTCGGCGCCGATGGCCTCCTCCGACAGGTTCACGAACAGGTTCAGATGCTCGGTGAGCACCCGGGCCGCCAGGCTCACCGCCTCTTTGGCGTTGATGGTGCCGTCGGTCCACACCTCGATGGTGAGTTTGTCGTAGTCGGTGATCTGGCCAACGCGGGTGTTATCCACGGTGTAGTTGACCTTCAGAACAGGGGTGTAGATGCTGTCGACGGGCAGAACGTTCAGATCGTTCTTCTCCATCAGCAGCTGCTTGTTGCGCTCAGCGGGCACATAGCCCCGGCCCTTGTCGAAGGTGAGCTCCATCACGAGCTTGCCGCCTTCGTCCAGGGTGGCGATGTGCCATTCGGGGTTGAGCACCTCGATCTCATCGCTGGGTTTGATGCTGCCAGCAGTAACCTCACACTCACCGGACGCCTCGATGCGCACGGTGACAGGGCCGTCGGCGTAGAGTTTGGCGGCGATGCCCTTGAGGTTCAGAACGATCTCGGTCACGTCTTCCTTGACGCCGGGGACCGTGCTGAACTCGTGAACGACGCCGTCGATCTTAACGCTGGTGACGGCTACACCGGGAAGCGACGAGAGCAGGACGCGCCGTAAGCTGTTGCCCAGGGTGGTACCAAAGCCTCGCTCCAACGGCTCCACGACAAACTTGCCGTAACGGCCGTCGGGCGACAGGCTCGCGGTATCGATCCGGGGGCGTTCGATCTCCATCATAATTAAATCCTCCCTTGGCGGCCGGCCCCGAAAGGCCGGCCTGTAGTGTTCGCTTTCCCTTGGGTGAGTTTGTTACTTGGAGTACAACTCAACGATCAGGTGCTCGGCCACATCGAAGTCGATGTCGGCGCGGTCCGGCAGCTTGTCGACCACAACGCTCATCTTCTCGAGGTCCTTGGTCATCCAGCCGGGCACAGGGCGGGAGGCATTCTTCTCGGCGCACTCCTTCAGCTTGGCGCTGTCGGTGGTCTTCACTTCCACCTTGTCGCCGGCGGAGAGGAGGTAAGAGGGGATGTTCACGGTCTTGCCGTTCACGGTGAAGTGGCGATGCAGCACCAGCTGACGGGCTTCCTTGCGGCTCATGGCAAAGCCGGCGCGGTAGACCACGTTGTCCAGACGGCTCTCCAGGATGCGCAGCAGGTTCTCACCGGTCATGCCGCTCTTGCGCTCGGCCATGTCAAAGTAGTGGGCGAACTGGCTCTCCAGTACACCGTAGTAGCGCTTCGCCTTCTGCTTGGCGCGCAGCTGCAGGCCATACTCACTGACCTTCTTGCGCATCTGGCCGGCGCCATGCTGGCCGGGCACAAAGCTGCGGCGCGCGAACGCGCACTTGTCGGAATAGCAGCGCTCGCCTTTCAAAAACAGTTTCTGACCTTCGCGGCGGCACTGACGGCACACTGCGCCTGTATATCTTGCCATTCTTGTTCCTCCTTAAAAATCAGATGCGGCGGCGCTTGGGCGGGCGGCAGCCATTGTGGGGGATGGGGGTCACGTCCTTGATCATGTTGACCTCGAGGCCCGTGGCCTGCAGCGCGCGGATGGCGGCTTCACGGCCGGCGCCGGGGCCCTTGACGTAGACCTCAACGGTCTTCATGCCATGCTCCATGGCCACCTTGGCGGCGGCCTCCGCCGCGGACTGGGCGGCGAAGGGAGTGCTCTTGCGGGAACCGCGGAAGTTCAGACCGCCGGAGCTGGCCCAGGAAACGGTGTTGCCCTGCGTATCGGTAATGGTAACGATGGTATTGTTGAAGGTGCTCTGGATATGCGCAGCGCCACGCTCGATGTTCTTGCGCTCGCGCCGCTTGGTACGCACAGCGCCCTTTTTAGCAGCAGCTTTAGTTGCCATTTCTCTTGCTCCTCCTTACTTCTTCTTGTTCGCGACGGTGCGCTTCGGGCCCTTGCGGGTGCGAGCGTTGGTCTTGGTGCGCTGGCCGCGAACGGGCAGCCCCTTGCGATGGCGAACACCGCGGTAGCACTGGACCTCCACCAGGCGCTTGATGTCCAGCGCCACGTTGCGGCGCAGGTCGCCTTCCACGATGACGTTGTTCTTGTCCAGATACTCACGGATCAGGCCTTCCTGCTCGGCAGTCAGGTCCTTCACGCGGGTGTCGGGGTTGATGTTGGTGGCCGCCAGGATCTTCTTGGCGGTGCTGGGGCCAATGCCATAGATGTAAGTCAGGCCTACTTCCACCCGCTTTTCGCGGGGCAGGTCAACGCCGGCAATACGTGCCATAGTTTCAAAAACCTCCTAAAATAACATCCCATGTCCGTGTCGGGGGCTGCGCCGGGAATCTACGCACTTGCCCCCCTGGCGCTTGGGGCCTTAGCCCTGGCGCTGCTTGTGCTTGGGGTTTTCGCAGATGACCATCACGCGACCTTTGCGCTTGATGACCTTGCATTTTTCGCAGATGGGTTTCACGGAAGGTTTGACCTTCATACTGATGAACCTCCTTTGTGCTTTGGCGCTTATTTCGAGCGCCAGGTGATGCGCCCCTTGGTGAGATCGTAGGGCGACATTTCCAGTGTAACCTTGTCCCCGGGCAGGATGCGGATGAAATTGGTCCGCAGTTTGCCGGAGATGTGCGCCAGCAACCGATGGCCGTTTGCCAGCTCCACCCGGAAGGTGGCGTTGGGCAGCGCCTCCACGACGGTGCCCTCAACTTCGATGACGTCTTCTTTAGACAAACTCTTCCCTCCTCATGGCTTTGCGGGGTGGAGGGCGTCGAACGCCTTCACCGCCGCTGCGAGCTGTTTGTCGGTTGCAAGGCTCTCGCCCCGCAGAACGGTTGCGGTGGGGGCCACATGCCTTATCTTTTTGGCCTTCGGCCGATCCAGCTTGCGCAGACTTCCGTCCGCGAGAAAAAGCATCTGGCCTTCGATTCCGATCACCGCAAAGGTCCGGCCCTTGTCCCGCCCGGCTTTGGAGCGGACCAGCTGGCCTTTTACAAAGTCCATTCCGGCCCCTCCCACGCTTTGGTCAGAACTTCCGGACCGGCGGCGGTGATGGCGACCGTGTGCTCGAAGTGAGCCGAGAGGCCGCCGTCCGCCGTTTTCACCGTCCATCCGTCGGCCTGGGTCACCACGGAATAGTGTTTCTGATTGACCATGGGTTCAATGGCCAGGGTCATGCCGGCCACCAGCCGCGGGCCCCGCCCGGCGTGCCCGAAGTTGGGCACCTCCGGGTCCTCGTGGAGCTCCTTGCCCACGCCGTGACCCACGAAGCTGCGGACAACGGAAAACCCGTTCTCCTCCACATAGGTCTGCACCGCGTTGCTGATGTCCCCCACCCGCGCGCCGAACACCGCGGCGGCAATGCCGCGGTGCAGCGACTCGCGCGTGACGTCCAAAAGCCGCTGGGCCTCCAGGTCCAGTTTGCCGCACCCGAAGGTGCAGGCGTTGTCCCCGTTGAAGCCGCCCCAGGCAGCCCCTGTGTCGATGCTGACGATATCGCCCGGCCGGATCACCTTGGCGTGGCCGGGGATGCCGTGGATCACCTCGTCGTTGACGCTGATGCACGCGGTACCCGGAAAGCCGTACAGTCCCTTGAAGTTGGGCCTGGCGCCCTGCCGTTTGATATACTCGTAAATGATCTTGTCGATCTCGGCGGTGGTAATGCCCGCCTCGATGGCTTCGCCTCCGCGGCGCAGCGCCTGGGCGCTGATCTCACAGGCCTTGCGCATGGCCGCCAGTTCCTTGGCGTTTTTCAGCTGGATCACGCTTTTACGCCTCCAATGCCTTCAGCAGCAGCGCGGTGGTGTCGGCGATGGAGTCCTGGCCTTCCACCACCACCAGCTTGCCCCGCTGGCGGTAGAAGTCCACCAGGGGCTCGGTCTGCTCGTGGTAGGCGGCCAGCCGGTCGCGCACGGTGGCGGGCTCGTCGTCCTTGCGGACGATCAGCGGGCCGCCGCACCGGTCGCACCGGTCGGGCTCGCGGCTGGGCTTGAACTCCACATGGTAGGAAGCGCCGCAGGCGGAGCACACCCGACGGCCGGACAGCCGCCGCATGATCACCTCGTCCGCCACCTCCAGGTCCACCACCTTGTCGATGGCCACGCCCATCTGCTCCAGCGCCTCAGCCTGGGCCACCGTGCGGGGCACGCCGTCCAGGATGAAGCCCTTGGAGCAATCGGGCTGCGCCAGGCGCTCTTTGATGATCCCGATGATGACGTCGTCGGGGACAAGCGCGCCGCTGTCCATATACGATTTGGCCTTCAGCCCCATCTCGGTGCCGTTCTTCACGGCTTCCCGCAGGATGTTGCCGGTGCTGATGGCCGGGATCCCCAGCTTGTCGCAGATGACCTCGGCCTGGGTGCCTTTGCCGGCGCCCGGGGCGCCCAAAAGAATCAGATTCATGCTCGTTTGTCCCCTTTCTGTATTCTGTTTGCCCAAAGGCTCACTCGAGGAAGCCCTTGTGGTGCCGCATCAGCATATAGCTTTCCATGGTGCGGCCGGTGTCCAGCGCCACGCCCACGACGATCAGCAGGCTGGTACCGCCCAGCTGGATGCTCACGCCGGTGACATTGCCCAGGATGATGGGCAGCACCGCCACGATGCCCAGGAAGACTGCGCCGATCAGGGTGATCTTGGACAGGCTCTTGGTGATGAAATCGCTGGTGGGCTTGCCCGGGCGGATGCCGGGGATGGCGCCGTTGTTCTTGCGCAGGTTGTTGGCGATCTCCACGGGGTTGTACTGAATGGCCACATAGAAGTAGTTGAAGGCCAGGATCAGCAGCAGATACACCACAGCGTACAGCACGCTGTTGTAGTTGAACACCTGGAAGAAGGCCACCCAGAACGCGCTCTTGACCTGCAGAAGGCTGCCGATCATGTTGGGGATGCTGCACAGGGTGCTGGCGAAGATGACCGGCATAACGCCGCTCATGTTCACCTTGATGGGAATGTGGCTGGCCTGACCGCCGTACATCTTGCGGCCCACCACGCGCTTGGCGTACTGCACCGGGATGCGGCGCTCGCCGTTGGTGAGGATGACCACGAACACCACCGCCACGATCGCCAGGATGGCAATGACGGGGATGTAGACGTAGTACTGCACCTTGCCGGCGGCGGCCTCGGTCAGCAGGGTCCGCACACTGCCGATGACATTGCTCCAGCGGGAGATGATGCCCACGAAGATCAGCAGGGAGACGCCGTTGCCGATGCCCTTGTCGTCGATCTGCTCGCCCATCCAGGTGAGCAGCTGGCTGCCAGCGGCGAAGCTCAGCACGATGACCACCGCGCTGAACCAGGCCTGCCAACCGGTGTTGTAGGTCAGCACGCCCCAGCTGCGCAGCACCATGTAGTAGCCGATGCTCATGGCCACGCCGATGCCGGCGCCGGTGTAGCGGGTGATGCGGGTCAGCTTGCGCCGGCCCTCCTCACCCTCTTTGCTCAGCCGCTCCAGAGCGGGGATCGCCACGGTGAGCAGCTGAATGATGATGGAGGCATTGATATAGGGCGATACGCTCAAAGCGAAGATCGCGCACTGGCTCAGCGCGCCGCCACTCATCATGTTCAGGTAATCCAGCATGTTGCCGCTGCCGCCCAGCTGACGGAACAACTCCAGCGCATCCACGTTGACATAGGGCACGCTGATGGCGCAGCCCAGCCGGAAGATCACGAGGACCATCAGGGTGAACAGGATCTTTTTGCGCAGTTCGGGGATCTTCCATGCATTGCGGAACGTATCGAACACCTTAGATCACCTCGGCCTTTCCGCCTGCCTTCTCAATCTTTTCTTTGGCAGTGGCGGTGTAGGCCGCCAGCTGAACGGTGAGGGCTTTGGTGATCTCACCGTTGCCCAGCACCTTCACGCCGTCCAGGCTCTTCTTGATCAGACCGGCTTCCACCAGAGCCTTGGTGTCCACCACGGCGCCGGCGGCGAATTTGGCCTCCAGGTCGCTCACCTTAACGGTAGCATACCGGGTGGCGAAAATGTTGTTGAAACCGCGCTTGGGCAGGCGGCGCTGCAGCGGCATCTGGCCGCCTTCGAATCCGGCCTTCTTGACGCCGGACCGGGCTTTCTGACCCTTGTGGCCGTAGCCGGCGGTCTTGCCGTTGCCGCTGCCGTGGCCGCGGCCCTTGCGCTTGGCTGCCACATTGGAGCCCTCGGCGGGCTTAAGTTCATGAAGCTTCATCTGCTTGCACCTCCTTGCTGTTACGCTTTGGTGGCCACGACCAGGTGGCCGATCTTGGCGATCTTGCCGGCGGTCTGGGCATTGTCGGGCTGCACGGTCACGTCGCCGATCTTCTTCAGGCCCAGGCTCTTGGCGGTGGCGATCTGCTTTTCGCCGCGGCCGGAGAGGCTCTTGACCAGCTTCACGGTCACGGTGCCGGCAGCCGCTTTTTTGGCGGCGGGCTTCTTGGCCGCGGGCTTCTTGGCGGCGGGCTTGGCCTCGCCGTCAGCCGCCTTCTTGGCCGCGGGCTTCTTGGCCGCGGTGGCCTTCTTGGCGGCGGGCTTCTTCTCGGCGGCAGCCTCGGTGGCCGCTACCTTCTTTTCGGTTTCTGCCATTGTGAGCTACCTCCTTAACCCAGAATCTCTTTCACGGTCTTGCCGCGCTTGGCAGCAACTTCCTCGGCGCTGACCAGACGGCACAGGCCGTCGAAGGTGGCGGTGACCACGTTGCAGGGGTTGTTGGAGCGCAGGCACTTGGTACGGATGTCCTTGATGCCGGCAACTTCCAGGACCGCACGAACGGGGCCGCCGGCGATCACGCCGGTACCGGGGGCGGCGGGACGCATCAGGATGCGGCCGGCGCCGAACTCGCCCACGATCTCGTGGGGGATGGTGGTGCCCTTCATGTTGATCTTGTGCATGTTCTTCTTGGCGGCTTCCAGACCCTTGCGGATGGCCTCGGGGACCTCGCCGGCCTTGCCCATGCCAAAACCGATGGTGCCCTTGCCGTCGCCAACGACAACCAGAGCGCTGAACTTCATCACGCGGCCGCCTTTAACGGTTTTGGATACGCGGTTGATGGCAACGACTTTTTCCAGCATGCCGTCGTCAACTTCACGATTTCTTCTTTCCATTGTATCCTCCTCCTTACAGCTCCAGGCCGCCCTCGCGGGCGCCCTCGGCCAAAGCTTTCACGCGGCCGTGATACACAAAGCCACCGCGGTCGAACACGACCGTCTTGATGCCCTTCGCCAGGGCCTTCTCGGCAATCGCCTTGCCGACCTTGTTGGCCGCCTCGACGTTGCCGCCGAAGCCCTCAAAACCCTTCTCCACAGTGGAGGCGCTGACCAGGGTCACGCCGGCCACGTCATCGATGATCTGGGCATAGATGTGCTTGGAGGAGCGGAATACATCCAGACGGGGGCGCTCAGCGGTGCCGCTGATCTTACCGCGCACACGGCGGTGACGACGAAGCCGGGCTTCGTTCTTGTCAGGCTTATTAACCATTGTCTTTCACTCCTTACCTTATTTGCCTTTGCCGGCTTTGCCCTCTTTGCGGATGATGTGCTCACCGGCATAGCGGATGCCCTTGCCCTTGTAAGGCTCCGGCGGGCGCTTCTCGCGCACTTCCGCGGCAAACTGGCCGACCTTCTGTTTGTCGATGCCCTTGATGATGATGGTGTTGGCGTCCGGCGCTTCGATCTTGATGTCGTCGGTCTCGTCCACGATCACCTGATGGGAAAAGCCCAGGTTCATCACCAGGCTCTTGCCCTGCTTGGCCACACGGTAGCCGACGCCCTGCACCTCCAGCTTCTTCTCGAAGCCGTGCATCACGCCCTCCACCATGTTGGAGATGTTGCTGCGGGTGAGGCCGTGCAGGCTGCGGGCCTCTTTCTCGTCATTGGGGCGGGTCACCAGGATTTCACCATTCTCGACCTTGACGGTCATCATCGGATGGATCTTGGAATGCAGGGTGCCCTTGGGGCCCTTCACGGTAACGTCGTGCCCGTCGATGGAGACCTCGACGCCCGCAGGAATGACGATGGGTTTTCTTCCAATTCTCGACATTGTCTTTATGCCCCTTTCTTACCACACAAAGGCGAGTACTTCGCCGCCCACATTGGCGGCTCTGGCAGCCTTGTCGGTCATAACGCCCTTAGAAGTGGAAATGATCGCGGTGCCCAGGCCCTTCATGACCCGGGGCATATCCTCGCAGTTGGTGTAGATGCGCAGGCCGGGCTTGGAAACGCGCCGCAGGCCGGCGATGACGGGCTGGCCGTTGTCCTGATACTTCAGGGTCAGGCGCAGGGTGCCCTGTTTGTTGTCTTCGATCAGCTGCACACTCTTGATGTAGCCCTCGTCAACCAGGATCTGGCAGATCGCCTTCTTCAGGTTGGAAGCGGGAACGTCTACAGAAGGGTGTTTGGCACAGCTGGCGTTGCGGATGCGGGTGAGCAGGTCCGCGATGGGATCGGTGATATGCATGCCACTAACCTCCTTAAGGTTCTTCGTTTGGGTTCTTGTTTCAAAAGCGGCGGGGCGGCGCGCCCGCAGGCGCCGGCCGCCCGCCCGCTCCGCCGGCTTTGGGCCGGCAGGCAGCGGGATTTACCAGCTGGCCTTCTTCACACCGGGGATCTCGCCCTTGTAGGCCAGTTCCCGGAAGCAGATGCGGCACACGCCGTACTTACGCAGGTAGGCATGGGGACGGCCGCAGATTTTGCAGCGGTTGTAGGCGCGGGTGGAGAACTTGGGCTCGCGCTGCTGCTTGATCTTCATAGAAGTTTTTGCCACAGTCTTACCCTCCCTCAGTTAGCGAACGGAGCGCCCAGAGCCTTGAGGAGCTCCTTGGCCTCTTCGTCGGTGTTCGCGGTGGTGACAAAGCAGATGTCCATGCCACGCACGGCGTCGATCTTGTCGTAGTCGATCTCAGGGAAGATCAGCTGCTCCTTGATGCCCACGGCGTAGTTGCCGCGGCCGTCGAAGGAGTTGCCGTTGATGCCGCGGAAGTCACGCACGCGGGGCAGAGCCACGCTGAACAGACGATCCACGAACTCGTACATCCGCTCGCCCCGCAGGGTGACCTTCACGCCGATGGGCATGCCCTCGCGCAGCTTGAAGTTCGCAACGCTCTTCTTGGCGCGGCAGATCACGGGCCGCTGGCCGGTGACGGTGGCGATGTCGCCCAGGATGGCGTCCATCATCTTGGGGTTGTCCTTGGCGTCGCCGCAGCCCACGTTCACGACCACCTTGTCGAGTTTGGGGATCTGCATCACGCTCTTGTAGCCGAACTTGCTCATCAGGGCGGGAGCGATCTCGCTGACATACTTATCTTTCAAACGTGCCATTGATGTTCTCCCTCCTTTACAGCTCGGCGCCGCACTTGCGGCACACGCGCACACTCTTGCCGTCCTTGGCGGTGTGGGCCACGCGGGTGGCCTTGCCGCACTTGGGGCAAACCGGCATGACCTTGCAGGCGTAGATGGCGCCCTCGGCCTTCACGATGCCGCCCTGCTCGCCCTGACGGCGAGGCTTGACGTGCTTGGTGACCATGTTGCGGCCTTCGATGATGACCTTGCCCTCCTTGGGGCTGACAGCCAGTACCTTGCCGGTCTTGCCTTTGTCTTTACCGCTGATGATCATAACGTTGTCGCCGGTTTTAACATGAAGATTGTTCATTCTTAAAACCTCCTTACAGCGATTCCGGAGCCAGGCTCAAGATCTTCAGGTAGCCGTGCTCGCGCAGTTCGCGGGCCACCGGTCCAAAGATACGGGTGCCTCTCGGGTTTTTGTCTTCACGGATGATGACGGCCGCATTCTCGTCGAAGCGGATGTAGCTGCCGTCCTCGCGGCGCAGGCCATGCTTGCTGCGAACGATCACAGCCTTGACCACGTCGCCCTTCTTCACGGTGCCGCCGGGGGCCGCCTTCTTGACGGAAGCCACCACGACGTCGCCGATGTTCGCATATCTCTTGCGGGAGCCGCCCAGCACACGAATGCACATTAACTCTTTGGCACCGGTGTTATCGGCCACTTTGAGATACGTTTGCATCTGAACCATTGCCAGATCCTCCTTTCAAAGTACCAGGCTTATTTCGCCTTCTCAATGATCTTGACCATGCGCCAGCGCTTGTCCTTGGACAGGGGCCGGGTCTCCATGATCATCACGCGGTCGCCAACGCCGCACTCGTTGTTCTCGTCGTGCGCCTTGAACTTCACGGTGCGCTTCAGGATCTTCTTGTAAAGGGGGTGCTGAACGCTGTCGCGCACGGCGACCACGATGGTCTTATCCATCTTGTCGGACACGACGGTGCCCACACGGGTCTTTCTCAAATTCCGTTCCATCGTTTAACCTCCCTTACGCTTTCTCTGCCAGGACAGTCAGCACACGGGCGATGTCCTTCTTGACGATCTCGATGCGGCCGGGATTCTCCAGCTGGTTGATGGCGTGCTGAAAGCGCAGGTTGAACAGCTCTTCCTTCAGCTCGCCCAGCTTCTTATTCAGATCCGCGGCGGACATGTTGCGCAGTTCTGCTGCTTTCATCAGCCCTCAACCTCCTTCACTTCGTCTTCGCGCTTGGCAAACTTGCACTTGACCGGCAGCTTGTGCATGGCAAGGCGCAGGGCCTCGCGGGCGGTCTCCTCGTTGACGTCGGCCAGCTCGAACAGAACGCGGCCGGGCTTGACAACGGCGACCCAGTACTCGGGGCTGCCTTTACCGGAACCCATGCGGGTCTCGGCGGGCTTTTCGGTGACAGGCTTGTCGGGGAAGATCTTGATCCACACCTTACCGCCACGCTTGATGTAACGGGTCATGGCGATACGGGCGGCCTCGATCTGACGGCTGTCGATCCAGCCGGGCTCCAGGGCGACCAGGCCGTACTGGCCCTGGTTCACGGTGTTGCCGCGCATGGCCTTGCCGGTCATGCGGCCGCGGTGCACGCGGCGGTATTTAACGCGCTTAGGCAGTAACATTACTTATTGCCTCCTTCCTTGCGGGCGGCGGGCTTGGCGCCCTTGAGGACCTCACCCTTGTAGATCCACACCTTCACGCCGATGCGGCCGTAGGTGGTGGCAGCCTCCGCAAAGCCGTAGTCGATGTCGGCGCGCAGGGTCTGCAGGGGGATGGTGCCCTCGTGGTAGGTCTCGGTGCGGGCGATGTCGGCACCGCCCAGACGGCCGGCCACCTGGGTCTTGATGCCCTTGGCGCCCCGCTGCATGGCGCGGCCCATGCACTGCTTCATGGCACGGCGGAAGCCGATGCGGCGCTCCAGCTGGCCGGCGATGTTCTCGGCCACCAGCTGCGCGTTGGTGTCCATGTTCTTGACCTCAACGATGTTCACGTTGACGGGCTTGCCCACCATCTTGGAGAGCTGGTCCTGCAGCTTGACGATCTCGCTGCCGCCCTTGCCGATGACCATGCCGGGCTTGGCGCACCAGATGCTCACCTTCAGCTTGTAGTTGTTGGACTGGGCGTCCAGCACGCGCTCGATCTCGATCTTGGGCACGCCCGCGCCGAAGAGCTGCTTTTTCAGGGTCTTGCGGATCTTGTAATCCTCGACCAGGGTGTCGCCGAATTCCTTTTTGGAAGTAAACCAGCGGCTGTCCCAATCTTTGATGACGCCCACGCGAAGACCGTGGGGATTCACTTTCTGGCCCATTGTGTTTACCTCCTTCTTACTCTTTCTCTTTCAGAACCACAGTGACATGGCTGGTGCGCTTCAGCACATGGAACGCGCGGCCCTGGGCGCGGGGACGGATGCGCTTCAGGGTGGGGCCGGGGGTGACAAAGCACTCGGCCACATACAGGCTGTTCTTGTCCATGTTGTGATTGTTCTCCGCATTCGCGGCGGCAGATTTCACCAGCTTCAGAAGGGGCTCGCAGGCGGCCTTCGGGGTGTACTGCAGAATCGCCAGCGCCTTGTCCAGAGGCTGGTTTCGGATCAGATCCAGCACGACCGAAACCTTCCGGGGGCTGATGCGGGCGTATCTAAGATGTGCCCTAGCTTCCATTGCTCTACTCCTCCTTTTGCTTACTTACCGGTCTTGGAACCGGCATGGCCCTTGAAGGTACGGGTGGGGGCGAACTCGCCCAGCTTGTGACCAACCATATCTTCCGTCACATAGACGGGCACATGCTTGCGGCCGTCGTGCACCGCGAAGGTGTGGCCGACGAAATCCGGGAAAATGGTGGAGGACCGGCTCCAGGTCTTCAGGACCCGCTTCTCGCCGGCGGCGTTCATCTCCTGAACGCGCTTCAGCAGAACAGGCAGGACGTAAGGTCCTTTCTTAACACTTCTACCCATGTTCGTTCTCCTCTCTTAACCGTTGGCGCGCTTGACAATGAACTTGTCAGAGCGGTTATGATGCTTGCGGGTCTTGTAACCCATCGCAGGCTTGCCCCAGGGGGTGACAGGGCCGGGACGGCCCACAGGGCTCTTGCCTTCGCCGCCGCCGTGGGGGTGGTCGCAGGGGTTCATGACGGAACCGCGGACGGTGGGCCGCCAGCCCATGTGGCGCTTGCGGCCGGCCTTGCCGAGGTTCACGTTCTCATGATCCACGTTGCCGACCTGGCCGATGGTGGCGATGCAGTTCAGGGGCACGTTGCGCATCTCGCCGCTGGGCAGACGGATCAGGGCGTAGCCGTTTTCCTTGGCCATCAGCTGGGCCATGTTGCCGGCGCTGCGCACCAGCTGGCCGCCCTTGCCGGGGTACAGCTCGATGTTGTGGATGATGGTACCAACGGGGATGTTGGCGAAGGGCAGGGCGTTGCCGGGCTTGATGTCGGCGCCCGGGCCGGCCATCACGGTGTCGCCCACCTTCAGGCCCTCGGGAGCCAGGATGTAGCTCTTGACGCCGTCGGTGTACTCGATGAGAGCGATATGAGCGGAGCGGTTGGGATCGTACTCCAGGGTCTTGACCGTAGCGGGCACGTCGAACTTGGAACGCTTGAAGTCGATCACGCGGTACTTGGTGCGGTTGCCGCCGCCGTGGTGGCGGACGGTGATGCGGCCGGTGTTGTTGCGGCCGGAAGCCTTCTTCATGGGCTCCAGCAGGCTGCGCTCGGGCTCGACCTTGCTCAGCACGCTGTAGTCGGTGACAGTCATGCCGCGGCGGCCCGGGGTAGTCGGCTTATACTTTTTGATAGCCATTGCGGTATTCTCCTTTTTGACTTATGAATTGTTATCGGGGTCATATCCCCATACGCGAGCCTTGCTCAGGCTCAAAGGAGCTGCCTTCGAAGAGCAGCTTAGACCATGCTCTCGAAGAAGTCGATGCCCTTGCTGCCCTCTTTCAGGGTGACAATGGCCTTCTTGGAAGCGGCGGTGTAGCCGCCGTGCATGCCCTGGCGGCGCCAGCGGCCCCGCACGTTGATGGTGTTGACCTTCTCGACCTTCACGCCGAACAGCTTCTCCACCGCGTCGGCGATCTCGATCTTGTTGGCATCGGTGGCCACCTTGAAGGTGTACTTCTTGTTGGCAACGCCCATCATCGAGTTCTCGGTAATGACGGGAGCCAGAATGATGTCATGTGCAGTTTTCATCAGCCCAGAACCTCCTCAAGTTTCTTGGCCGCGTCCACGCTCAGGATGAACTTGTCGGCGTTCACAACGTCGTAGGTGTTCACGCTGGTGGCGACGGTGGTCTTGACGCCGGGGATGTTGGCGGCGCTCCTGACCAGCTTCTCCTCCACGACGGGGGTGACGATCAGGTTCTTCTTGCCGGCGCCCACGGCGCTCAGCATGCCGACAACGGCCTTGGTCTTGTACTCGTTCACGGTGAGGCTGTCCAGCAGGATCATGTCGCCCGCGGCGGCCTTGGCGCTGATGGCGCTCAGGATGGCCAGGCGCTTGACCTTGCGGTTGATCCGGTAGCTGTAGTCACGGGGCTTGGGGCCCAGGGCAACGCCGCCGTGGGTCCACTGGGGGCTGCGGGTGGAACCCTGCCGGGCGTGACCGGTGCCCTTCTGACGCCAGGGCTTGCGGCCGCCGCCGGAAACCTCGCTGCGGGTCTTGGTGCTCTGGGTGCCCTGCCGCTGGTTGGCCAGGAAGTTGACCACGGCGGCGTGCACAGCCTTCTCGTTGGGGGTGATCCCAAACACGGCGTCGGAAAGCTCTACGGTGGAAACTTTCTTGCCGTTCATATCCAAAACGTCAAATTTTGCCATTGTGCTTTCCCTCCTTACGCCTTCACGCTATCGCTGATGCAGACCACAGCGCCCTTGGGGCCGGGGACCGCGCCTTTGATGGCGATCAGATTATTCTCGGCGTCCACCTTGACGACCGTGAGGTTCTGGATGGTGACCCGCTCGGCGCCCAGATGGCCGGGCAGCTTCTTGCCCTTGAACACCCGGCTGGGGGTGGAGCAGGGGCCCATGGAGCCGGCGTGACGGGAAACGGGGCCGGTGCCGTGGCTCTCGCGCAGACGATGGCCGTTCCAGCGCTTGATGGTGCCGGCGTAGCCCTTGCCCTTGCTGACGCCCACCACGTCGATGTGGTCGCCGGCGGCGAACACGTCCGCCTTCAGGATGTCGCCCACGTTCAGGCCGCTGATGTCGGCCAGACGGAACTCCCGCAGGGTCTTCTTGGGGGCGACGTCCGCCTTGTCGAAGTGGCCCTTGGCGGGTTTGGTGACCTTGCGGGCGGCGATGTCGCCGAAGCCCAGCTGCACGGCCTGGTAGCCGTCGCTCTCGACGGTCTTCTTCTGCACCACGGTGCAGGGGCCGGCCTCGATCACGGTCACGGGAACGACCTTGCCGCTCTCGTCGAACAGCTGGGTCATGCCCAGTTTCTTGCCGATGATACCTTTTTGCATTTTTCTTTCCTCCTGTAAGGTTATTGGTTGACGCCGTGAGTAACTGTCAGCGCCAACATGACCTCTCCGCTTGCGCTTTCGAACGAAGTCTCACTGGTTGCCGTTCAGCAGTTGGCGGCTCAGCGGCCGCCCTTACTGATTGGAATGGGCTCACAGCTTGATCTCGATCTCGACGCCGGCGGGGAGCTGCAGGCTCGTGAGAGCCTCCACCGTCTTGTTGGACGGCTTCAGAATGTCGATCAGACGCTTGTGGGTGCGGTTCTCAAACTGCTCGCGGCTGTCCTTGTACTTGTGGACCGCGCGCAGGATGGTGACCACTTCCTTGTCGGTGGGGAGGGGGATCGGGCCGGACACGCGGGCGCCGGTGCGCTTCGCGGTCTCCACGATCTTCTCCGCCGCGGCATCGATCAGCTGGTGATCGTAGCTCTGCAACCGAATTCTGATTTTCTCCTTGACTGCCATTTTGTTCGCCTCCTGTGTTATTTTGGTGCCTAGGCGAGCCGATAAATCACTGAACACTGCTCCGGGTGTTTCACATTTTGGCACGAGAAAAGCCGGTGAACCGCTCAGCAGTTCCCCCGGACAGACCTGTGGCAAAGTGTGCAGACATTGGTACACCGCGCAGACGGCACCGTGTACATATCCCTTTGCTCTCAGTAATTCTTTCGCCCGGTTCTAGATCGGACATACTCCGCGGAAAAACCCGTGTTGCCACGGCAACCTCCCGCATCAACGCATATCATGGCTTGCGCAGCTTGCTACCCAAGCCATTTGCAGCCGAGTGTTATTGTAACACACACCGCCGGGCGTTGCAAGAGCTTTTTGTAAAAAAAATCGAATTTTCCAAAAAAATTTCTCCGTTTTGTTCAAAGGCCCTTCGGGGCGGAAAACGCCCGCGGAAAAGCGGCCGAAAAGCCGCCTTTCCGC